>Ga0209266_1000036_pt1 | contig 122234 bp, 133 predicted proteins | sample GraSoiAngelo_132_FD_185889 | JGI IMG/M metagenome (GOLD analysis project Ga0209266, IMG submission 185889) | Grasslands soil microbial communities from the Angelo Coastal Reserve, California, USA - 14_0929_02_40cm (SPAdes) (version 2) | ecosystem: Environmental > Terrestrial > Soil >...
GACCATGCTCTCGCCCGATGGGTGAGGTCCAAGGATACTTCGCGGTTCACTCCCAGGGACTCGGGCACGCGACCCAGGCGGTCGCCCTCGCCCGCGGCCTGCGCGAACGTCGGGAAGATCTGTATTTTCTGTTCCTCGCGGGCGTGCCCGCTTTGGACCTCGTGGTCGCGAGCGGGTTCGATGCCATGACGGCGCCGCCGGCGCCGGATTGGCCTGCGGTCGACGGTCGACTGCTGCCCGTCTGGCGATGGTACGTCGACTATGGACGATATCTGCGGGTCGCTCGGAAGAATCTGAGGAGGGAGGGCGATTGGGAGTCGAATCGATTCCTCCTCTCCGCCGGCGAAGTCGCCTCCGTGCGGGAGGCCGTCCGCCACCGAATTCCCACGGCGATCATCCTCAACGGATTGCGCCACGACTTTGCGAAGGACCCGGCCTCCCGCCTGTTCGAGGGGTACGGGAACTTTTGGTTCTCCCGACTCGCGCGAAAGGTCGATCTGATCCTGGCCCTCGATGACGCCCCATCGTGGCCGAACGTCCGGCGGATCAAGCCGATCGTCCGCCCGTTCAGTGCGTCCCGAGAACAACTTCGCGAAGACTTGTTCTTCCGGAAGAAGACGATCCTCGTGACCGTCGGCGGTACCGCGATCGGGGAATATCTCATTCGGGAGTCGGTGAAGGCCTTCCGTGCCCTGGCAAGGGACGATGTCTCGATGGTCATCGTCAGCGGTCCAAAGCTAAAGGCAGAGCCAGAGGCGGGCGTGTACACGTACGGCTTCCTGCCGAATCTGCAGGACTACGTCCTCGCGGCGGACCTGGTGATCACGACGGGCGGAAAGGGGACCCTGAACGAAGCCCTCGCCGCCGGAACACCAGTGATTGCGGTCCCTCCGAAAGGTCACGTCGAAGCGGAGCGCAATGCTGCGGCGCTGGGTTATCGGCATGAAGATCTGGGCCGGCTTCGCGAACTCATCGTCGAGAGACTCGCCCTCGGACGATTGCCGCCTTCGCCCAACGGGAATGCGGAGGCGATCCAGATTCTTCTGGAGTTTTTCAACTCCAAGGTGGAGGCGCGCTAGACGCGTTGGACGAGACTTCGATCGATCTGAGGAACGTCCTCACTTTCGGTACGAGGGGTGCTCTGTCTTCGTCCTCTCCTTCTTCTGGCACCAGACCGCCATCTGATAAAGGAGGGAAGAGAGCCGGTTCATGTACCGCAAGAGGTCCGGGTTCAGAGCCTCCTGACGGGACAGCGAGACGACCCGGCGCTCGGCGCGGCGCGCGACCGTGCGGGCCCAATGTAACCGTACGAGGCCCTCGGAACCGCGAGGCAGGATGAACTCGGTGATTCGGCCCACGTCGAACGTTTCGATGCCTGTCTCGAGGCGGGCCACGTGCTCCGGGACGATTCGCGGAACCTTCGTCCCTTTCGCGGCGCGGGCCATCGCCAGTTCGGCGCCCACCGTGAACAGGTCGTCCTGGATCTTCAGGAGCGCATCTCGGACGGGCTTCTCCTTCAAGGCCGAGATCGCGAGACCGAGGACGGCGTTCAGTTCATCGACGGCGCCCATCGCCTCCACGCGAGGATTGTCCTTGGCCACGCGTTCCGGGCCTAGCAAACCGGTTTCGCCGGCATCCCCGGCTCTCGTGTATAACTTCGCCATCATCCCACCCACGGTTCCGCATCGGTCGGTGCGGGGGGCGTCGGGAAGATTGCCGGTTGTTCGATGTGCGCGAGGATCTCCAAACCGTCTACGAGCCGCGGACCCGGCCGATTGAAAAAGCTCGAACCATCGACGAGCCACACCCGGTGATTTTGGCTAGCGGGCATGTGCGACCACCACGATGTCCCGGTGACCGTCGGCGCCTCTGTCCGAGTGCGATCGAGGTCGAACCCACACGGCATGAGGACCGCCACCTCGGGCAGGGCCGCTGCGACTTCCTTCGGCGAGACGCGGCGGGATTTTTCTCCCGGACGTCCAAGCGCGTCGACGCCTCCTGCGAGGCCGATCATTTCAGGAACCCAGTGTCCTCCGATAAAGAGGGGATCCAGCCATTCGAGGCACGCCGTTCTCGGACGTTCGGCGGCCAGGGCGGCCTTGCGCGCGACGCGTTCAATTCGTAGCTGGAGGCCTTCTACGACGGTCTCCGCGCGTTCCTCGATGTCACACGCCCGACCGATCTGTTCGATGTTCTCCAGGACTTCGACCAAGTGGTGGGGGTCGAGGGACACGATCTCCGGCGGTCGCGGAAGGTTTCGAGCGATATCCTCGACATCCCCGAGGGTGGGGGCGCACACCTCGCACAAGCCCTGCGTCAGGATCAGGTCCGGATCAGCGGAACGAAGAGCCTGGGCGTCGACCTGGTAAAGCGCGCCCGCCGATTTGAGCCGCTCCCCTACCATTCGGCTCGTCTCGCCGCTCGACTTGCCCCCATATTGGAGCAGGGATCGGCTCACGATCGGTTTCGTCTGGACCGCGGGCGGATGGTCGCATTCCGGCGAGACGCCGACCACATCCTCGCCGAGCCCGAGGGCGTAGCAGATCTCCGTGGCCGCGGGGAGGAGGGAAACGATCCGCATGCGCCTCGACCGTCGGATACACCCCGGCCTCTAAAAGCATTGTTCAAGCGTACTCGTCGTCGGTGTCCAGGATGGATGACTGAAGACAGTGCGAACGCGCACTCGTTGTCCCACCTGAAAGCCGTCAATTCGAATTTGCAAAAAGGAAAGGAGGTCGGGGTTTACCCGACCGTGCTTTGTCGATGTTCGAATCGCTTCGAATTGGCCGTGACGATTCCGTGCTCGATGACGGACTTCCCGCCGTTCACGCCTTCGATCGCTTGGGTCACCAGGGCGACCGCGGCATCCACGGAGATGTCCGGACGGTAGCCCTTCACAATGGTCTCAAGGGCATCGTCTGCAGACTGTCCAATCGCGAAGGCGGAACCCTTGAACGTGGTCCCGCTCGGGTCCACCTGAATCAGCTGGACGCCAAGGTGGTCGATGCCCGCCAGGAGGACAGATGCGCCGAATGGACGGACGGCGTACATCGTGAACTCATGCAGGTATTCCGACAGGTTCCGCGAGAGGGTGCCCACGTCGATCGGCTCGTCGTAGACGATCCGATGACGCTGGGCCGCGACCCGGACCTGGTCGAGGAGCGTCGTCACGTCGCCGATGTAGCCGCTCCCCGTCGCCCCGATGTGGTCGTCGACGACGAACACCTTCTCCGCGGGCTCCATGAGCGGCCGGGTGGGCTTCACCTGGCTTGACAGCAGGGCGAAGTCTTTCGTCTTCAGCCCGAGCGTCGTCGAACCGCGGCTCACGGCTTGGAGGGCGTAGTCGACCTGGACGAGCCGGCCCTCCTGGTTGTAGAAGAACGGCATCCGACCCATTTCCGTCGCCATCTCAGTTCGCCTCCAAGGAATGGCCGTTCGGAATCGCGAGGACGTCCACGCCGTTCCCGCTGCCCGGATCGCGTTCCATCGCCGCGCGGACCGCGGCCTCCGCGAGCTTCCTCGCCTCTTCGAGCGAGAATTCCTTGCGGAACCCCTGTTCGAGCACGCCGTATGCGATTGGCGAGCCGCTCCCCGAGGACATGAAGTCCTCCGAGGTGATCGCCCCGCTCATGTCGCTCGTATACACGTGGGCCCCTTCCTGGTCGACGCCCGCGACGACGAGTTCCACGTAGAACGGGTTGTACGACTTCATGCTCGAATACACGATGTTCGAGATCAGCTTCGCGCTCTCTTTCACGGACAGCGGGTAGCCGCGACGCAACGCGAGCAGCCGACGTTCGGCCTTCGCGAGGTTCACGAGGTACTCCGCGTCCGACATTGCCCCGGCGATCGCCACCGCGGTTGCGCCATCGAGGGAGAAGATCTTCTGGACCACCTTGGATCCGACGAAGAACCCCTTCGAGGCGCGCTTGTCCGCCGCGAGGACGACGCCGTCCTTGCTTCGTATTCCGACCGTTGTGGTCATTCTAGGCACCTGGGCCTCTAATGACGGCGGTCGGGTATGTTGACTCGAAGGCCCAAAGGCTGGTCACGGGGCCGAGGGAACGAGCCGCGGACGAGTCTCGATGCCGCAAGAGTTCCCCCGCCACACTAGGGACCTGAGGCCGCGGCCCTTCCCCGGAAAGCCGACTCGATCTTCGGGCGACATGCTCGCCGGGGATGAATGCATGACTTTGATCGCTGGTTCTCGATCCAAAACAGCTTCGCCCGGAGGGCCTGACGGGCTATGCCCTTCGAGTCATCTGTTGAGGGAAACGCGCGTAGTTTTGAGCGGAGGCAGGCAGTCCGAATCCCTCCCGGCCGAAAGCGATATAGCGACCGTGAGACATATTTCGGCCAGGGGGTGCTCGGGGGGTTGCCACGATGAGATCGTCGTTTCCCCGAATCGTGGCTGTCGCTGGGCTGTTGGTGCTCGTGGTCCTCTCATCGTTGGCGTGGGCAGGTCCCCGGGAGATTAGTTCGGGCGGGGCGAAGATCGGGGAAAACCAATCGACTGAAGGTTTCGCGGCCTCGGCTCTGACAGTGGACTCGGGGGGCGGCACGGTCGTGGCCACGATTCCCGTCGGGGGGAATCCCGCTGGGGTGGCGTACAACAGCGGGAACGGGTACGTCTATGTGACTAACCCGTTCTCGGACATCGTCAGCGTGATCAACGGGACGACTGTCGTGGCGACGGTTCCAGTCGAGTACAATCCCTCGGGCGTTGCGTACGACAGCGGGAACGGGTACGTCTACGTGGCAAACGACACAACCTACGTCAGCGTGATCAACGGGACGACTGTCGTGGCGACGGTTCCGGTCGGGGGAGAGCCCAATGCCTTGGCGTACGACAGCGAGAATGGATACGTCTATGTGACGAACTCTGACTCGCAGACAGTCAGCGTGATCTCCGGGACGGTCGTCGTCGCGACAGTTCCGGTCGGGGATGGTCCCAGTGGGGTGGCGTACGACAGCGGGAACGGGTACGTCTACGTTTCGAACTATTTCTCAAGCAACGTCAGCGTGATCGACGGGACGACGAACACGGTAGTGGCGACGGTCCCCGTGGGGTACCTTCCCAGGGGCGTGGCGTACGATAGCGAGAACATGTACGTCTACGTGGCGGACTACGGCTCGAACAACGTCAGCGTGATCGACGGGACGACTGTCGGGGCGACGGTCCCAGTCGGAACCCTTCCCGGTGCCCTGGCGTACGATGGTGGGAACGGCTTCGTTTATGTGGCAAATTTCGGCTCATACTACTATAGCTCATCCAACGTCAGCGTGATCTCCGGGACAGTCGTCGTCGCGACAGTTCCCGTCGGGAACTGTCCCGACGGGGTGGCGTATGACAGCGGAAACGGGTACCTCTACGTTTCGAACTACTGCTCGGGCACCGTGAGCGTGATTTCCGCCGTCGAGCAACCCAGCTTCGATTTCAGCCTCTCCTCTCCATCGCCTGGTTCTATCTCCTTTGTTCGGGGCGATACGAGTCCCTCGTCCTCGATCACCGCTACTCTCACCACCGGTTCCGCGGTTCCGGTAACCATCACCGCTTCGGATCTTCCGGATGGTGTCACAGCGTACTTCACGAACAACCCGTGCAGTCCAACCTGCACCGTCAGCGTCTCCTTCACCGCAACCGAATCCGTCCCCACGGGCACCGTTACGGTCTCGATTAATGTGACCGGCGGTGGTCGATCCCACTCCGTATCCCTCCAGCTAACGGTTACAGCGGCATTCGGCTTCTTCCTCTCAACCCCCTCCCCGAGCAGCCTCATCGTCGTTCAGGGCGGAACGAGTCCTTCATCGTCGATTACGGCGACCTTAGTCGACGGTGCAGCCACTTCCACAGATGTCACCTTCACTGCATCTCCCCTCCCAACAGGCATCACGGCAATCTTCACGAACAACCCCTGCAGTCCGACGTGTACCGTCACGGTAGGATTCTCGGCGACGCCGTCCCCAATCATGGACAACGTCACCACCTCAATCTCAATCGTTGCCGCTGGTGGGGGTTCATATTATTCTGTCGCCATTTCCCTCATGGTCCGCGCGCCCTCCGACTTTTCCATGTCTGCAGGCGCCGTGTCGCCTGTCCAGATCTCCGCCGGTTCCCAGGGCACATCCACAATCATGGCGACCGCTCTCAGCGGTTTCACTGGAACGGTCGGTCTATCCGTTTCGGCGTCCTCGCCGTCCGGCTTGACCTGCACCCTTCCATCGAGCGTGAGCTTCGGCAGCTCACCTCAGGCCGCAACCCTATCGTGCGGGGCCACCGCCGCCGGTGATTATGCGGTCACTGTGACGGGGACGAGCGGTTCTCTCACCCATACGACATCGAGCATCCTATTCCACGTGGTCGCTGCTTCGTCGCCGCCTCCTTCGTTCCTCGGCCTCCCTGCTCCGGAAGGGTACGCACTGCTGGCAGGAATTTCGATCGCAGTGGTCGCCATTGGAGTCGTGTTGACCCTACGTCGTGTTCGCCCGAAGGGGGGCTCGCCCCCAAGGCCGTCCTGACGATTGCCGTTGCCACCGGCTCGGAGAGTTGTCTTGAGTACGTGGAAGAGGAGGTAAGCCCATGAGTCCGCACCTAAGGCCATGCACCGCTGCCGCGGTTTTGGTACTGAGACAAACACTCCAGGGCAGATAGAAATACGCGCGACCCGTTCGGCCTGCTCAACAAAATCGAATTGCGAATTCGAGGCACATGGTCGTCTCGAACCTCGCGGTCCCTCTGTCGTGGGTTAAGTATGTTGACTCGAATACCGCGTCCGCAGACACATTATGCCAGGGTTGGCGATAGGGGCGGGACGATAAGGAGACGGGACGATGAGACTGGATCCGATCGAGAAGCCCAAGGGATTCATCGCGCGAATGGCCTACTGGGGGACGCGCCGTCGGTTCGGGAAGGTGATGACTCCGATGAAGGTCATCCTCGCGCGGATGCCGGGGTCGCTGCGATTCAGCAACGCGATCGCCAAATTCGAGCTGAACGGTATCCGGCTCGAACCCACCCTCCATTACATGCTGGGGGTCCTCGCTTCCATGATCAACGGGTGCGACTTCTGTACAGACCTCGGGCGGTCCATGGCGATCCGCGAACACCTCGGCATGGAGAAGTTCAGCGCGCTGTCCGAGTACCGGACCAACCCGCTCTTCTCCCCTCGGGAGCGAGCAGCGCTGGCGTACGCGGAGGAGGCAACGCGCAACCGGCGAGTCTCCGACGCCACGTTCGAGGAGCTCAGGAAGCACTTCAGCGAGGAGGAGATCGCCGAGATCACTTGGGTGAACGCCATCGAGAATTACTACAATCTTCTGAACATCCCGCTCGAAATCGGATCCGACGGCTTCTGTGCGATTGTTCAGGCACGGAACGATGACAGGGTCGATTCCGCCTCTTGAGCCGCGGCCTCGAAAGCGGGCCGGCCGACTCAGCCGCTGATTCCCGAAAACGGCTCGCGTGAGACTTCTCGAACGATGTGCTGGAACAACTGATGACCAAGGCGTGCGGCGTCGTCCAGCCGATCGGGAGAGGCAACTTTCGCGCTGACCACGAGTTGTCCCGGTCGGATGAACGTTTCAAGTCGAATCGTATCGTCTTCGAGCGCCCATGCAAGGCGCATGCCATCCGCGAACTCGGAGAGGCCGTACCACCGCAAGGGCCCGATCCAGGCTCCTCGCAGCCCTTGGACAAGTCCTCGCAGGTCCAGGTTCGCGGGGAGGTAGGTCTGGAGGATGATGACACCCGGTTCCTCGGAAGGGAGGCTGCCCGGACTCAGGACCTGCATTGCGCGAGGGGTCACGCGGTATCCAAGATCCGTATGCTCCACCAGGTTATCGTCCGCGAGGCGATGAAGCGCCCGGGAAAGTTGTTCGGGGTGGATCCCGAGCCGCCGTCGCAATCCCTGGAACGCAACCTGAGACGACGGATCTTGTGACAGGAATTCAAGGACCTCTCGGTCGTGTTCGCGCAAGTCGAGCGAGGCAGGTTCGATCCGAGGTCCGCCGCCCTCTGGCACCATCGACAGGCGCTCACGACGTCGGCGACGGATAAATCTGCGTCGGCCAGAATCGAAAGGAAGAAAGGTGACGAACGATGATCGGCCGCCGCAGGTCTTAGGCCGCCAACGCGCCTTTCCGGATGATCGGACGACCGTCGATCGTAACCGTCGCACCCGAAATACTCGCGCCCAGGTAGAAATCCGTCTTGTTCTTCCCGCCGGGGACCTCGTCGTTCGCTCCGACCGCGACGTATACGTTTCCGGCCACGATGGCGTCTTGCAGGAACCCCGATCGGGCCTTCGGATTCAGTCCGATGTCGAGGTATCCAAGGAGGTCCTTCGGCCCCGTCGCCTCCTCCCACTCGGACCGGATGAGATCCTCGTTCTCCGAAGCCGAGAACTTCACCATCCGGCCTCCATCGAAGGCGACTCGGACGTCGCGGATCCATCGGCCGAGCCACGCGATGGGTCGATCGAAGACGATCGTGCCGTCCCCGGACTTTTCGTCCGGGACGACGAACGCTTCGCCCGCGGGGATGTTGGCCATGTTCTCTCCCGCGTCGAGATCCTCCTTGGTGACGATCCCATCCTCGATCCCCGCGGGTCTCCCGACGAGGTCGCACGAGAACCGCGTTCCGTTGGGATGGGTGATTTCGATTCTTCCCTTCTTCGCTAATTCGCGTGTCACTTTGCGGCCGATGCGAACGATTTGCTGACCATCCACGGAACTCGCTTCGAGCACCATCGCCCGCCACTCCGGCAGGTCGAATCCATACGAACGGGCGCGGCCCTCCGTGACGTACCCGAGGCCCAATCGGGCGCCTCGCAGACGGTTCCGCTTCGCGCGGCGGTACCATTCGTCGTTGTAGGCGGTCGCGGCGCTGTATTTCTTCCCCGCTTCTCGGATTTTCGTGATGTCCGCGGGGCCGGGAATGAAGACGTACCCGTCCGCCTCCGCCATCGCCTTCCATTCATGGCTCCCGACCTGTCCGAGTTTCGATTCCGGGAGCGTGGTGACGGACTTCCAATAGGTGTCCTCGTCCTCGAAGAGGAGCATCGGTCGGGCTCCGGCGGCCCGGACCTGATAGACGACTTCCGTCGCGATCGGGAGCCCGTGGTTCCACGTTTCGACGATCACGTTCTCCTTCGGCTGGATGTGCAAGGTCCTTCGGATGACGTTCTTCGCCAAGGCTTCGTATTCGGACACGGATGCTCCCCGGTCCACGCGAAGCCACCCAGCGGATAAATACATACTCCCACCGCGGGCGAAGGGCGGTAGCTTCGTCGGGTCGTCTGGCGCGGTCGACTGGCACACGGTCGCGGCAACTAAGGCCGGTTCATCCGGGCGACGTCCCCTGGCGCGATGATCTCGTCTTGGAGGTTGTCGACCTGGAGCGTGGAGTGGGTAATGTGAAACCTATCTCTCAATCGCTCTTGGACGGCCTCCACGATCCTGGCTGCCTCCTGGACCGTGGCGTTCCCGGCGACCGAGAGATGGCCGGTGAGCACGACGAGTCCGGACGTGACCGTCCACACGTGCAGGTCATGAACGCCGCGAACGCCAGAGACGGATCGAATCGCCTCCGCGACCTCCTCGGGCCGAAGGTTCTCCGGCGTGCCCTCGAGGATGATCCGCGCGGAGTCCCGAAGGAGGCGTGCGGTGCTCGCGGCGATGAGGACGACGATGAATACGGCGATCAGCGTGTCCACGAAGACGAAACGAGTGAAGGCGATCAGGGCGGCCCCCGCGACCACGCCGACGGATCCGAGAGTGTCCCCGTACGCATGGACGAAGGCCCCGCGAATGTTGATGTTCTTCCGGGCCGAGCGACCGAGGAGGGACACGATTGTGAGATTCGCCGCGAGGCCCGCCAAACCTACGGCGAACATCGTTTCCCCCTGGACGGCCTGAGGATGCGCAACCCGACCGTACACCGCGAAGGCGAGGGAGGAAGCGATCACGGCGAGGAGCACCGCGTTCACGAAGGCCGCCAGGACTTCGATTCGATGGTATCCGAACGACATCTGCGGTGTGTGGGGCCGCCCCGCGATACGGAGTGCCGCCAGACTCAATCCCAGTGCGACCGCATCCGTCCCGACGTGGCCGGCGTCGCTCAGGAGGGCGAGCGAACCGCTCCACCAGCTCCCGAACGTTTCCACCAAGGCCGCGCTGACGGCGATTCCCAGGGCCGCCGCGAGCCGGCGTTCGAGCCTGAGGCGCGGAGTGTGGACGTCCGTGGCCATCCGGGTCGAGCAATGGCCTCGAGAGTATGAACCTTGTCGGACCCTTTCGCGATTCGATCGGTCACGTGATCCGTAATCCGAATCATTAGTTTCGAACTCGAGGTTGAAAATCCTGATAAGCCCGTCAGTGGTTGGCCCAGTCGATGGCCGTCTCCCGTCGTCTCGCACTCGCCAAGTCGATTACAGCGGATCTCCGAGGTCGAGAGGGACGGAACCTCCTGGCGGTCGGCGTGTACGGCTCCGTCGCCCGCGGCGAGGAGCGACGTCACTCGGATATCGATCTTCTCGTCGTGGTGCGACGGAAGAGCCCCCGCATCCATCATGAAGTCCGAGACCGGATCGTGGCGACCATTCTCCAACAAACCGTGGAGGATGCAAAGTCGGAGGTGACCGGATCGCGGCTGGACCTCAACGCGATCCTCGGAGGCTGGACCTCGCTCAAGCCGCTCTACGACCCCACCGGCATCCTTCAACGACTCCGAGCTCGGGCCCGCCGAGCCTCTCCCCGACAATTTCGGGAGGCCGCCTTTTGGGCCTGTCTGGAGGTGTACGAGGATGTCGGCAAGCTCTGGAACGCCATCGAGGCAGGCGACGTAGACGAGGCACGTGAGATGGCCATCTGGTTCACGAATGCCGCGGCCGGGGCCTTGCTCGACTTGCACGCCCGTGTCTTGAAGACGGGCCGACGCGGGATCGTGGAAGCGAGTCGGTTTGGGAAGATCGGAGCAGCGGTCCGTCGACTTCGCTATGAGGAACTCTCGCTGGCGCAGATGCAGGACCTTTCCGAACTCATCTGGACAGGACTCCTCGATCGGGCGGCGGCGCAGGGAATCCAACTTCCTCCCCTCGTTCGGACAGCTCGCGGATCACTGGACGGCTGAATTCACAACGGGGAAGGGGGTCTCCTTGACACCCAACGCATCACGAAGCGCCCAGCTCGTCGTTTCTTCCTGCATTGTGATTGCCGCCACGGTCTTCTTGCCTGTTCTGGGGAAGGCTTATTCCCCGGATTTGCCATGCCGCCTCGCGCCTGGAACGAGTCCGGGTTGGGAGGAATATTCACGACCGTGCGCTTTGCAATCGTGGCGACCTTTGTGTTGATCGGGTTCCTCGCGATGCCCGTGTTTTCGCATACGGCATCCGCCGGCGGTGCGACATCGGTTCCGGCGTGGAAACTCGAATTGCGCGCAGCGCCGAACCCCGGGGACGCCTCCGATCAAGGAGGTCAGGATTCGGGTCCGGTCAGTCCCAACGTGCGGGTAAACGCGCGGCAGGCGCCTGCTCCGGCGGGCCTTTTGGGGAGAAGTGAGACAACGATCGCCGTTGCCCCGGACGGCCATCACATGGTGGCAGGCTGGAACGATGCCCAAGGTTTCTGCGGGCCTCCGTTCGGCGCCCCCTGTGCTCCCCAGGTGCCGAATGGACTCTCCGGATACGGATTCTCGGCTAATGGCGGATCGAGATGGACCGACGGAGGGGCGCCAGACCCATCCCTCGGGTTCGGTTCGGTGGGCGTCCCGGTCTTCACCCGCGGCGACCCGTGGCTCGCCATCGGCGCGGATGGGCAGACCTTCTTCTACGCGAACCTGGCCGTCAATCGCGACACAGGTGCTGACTTGGGTGTAAGCGTCCACCGTGGGTCCTTCAACGGTCCCAATTTTGCCTGGCACGACGTTCGAGTCTTCAATTCGCCGAATGGCGCGAACGACTTCTACGACAAGGAGGCGATCGCGACCGACCCGAATGACGCCAACAACGCGGTGGTCTCGCTCACCAATTTCCAAATCCTGTGCGGCTTGCCGCAAAATGGCTTTGGCCAGATTGAGGTCTGGCGAACCCAGGACGGCGGGGATACCTGGTCGGGCCCGGTTATCGCGGGGCCCGAACAGCCTGATTCCGTTGCCAATTGTGGCAACTCCGGGACGCTGCAGCAGAGTTCTGTACCCGTGTTCGGCCCGAATGGCGAGGTCCTTGTGACCTGGCAGGTTGGTCCTACCTTCAGTGCGAGCGGCGTTGCGTCGACCAAGGCCGCGATCTTCGTCGCTCGTTCGTTGGACGGAGGCGCGACGTTCGACGCGCCGGTCAAGGTGTCCGATATCAACTCGCTGCGGCAGGATCCGCCGGTCGGCTACAACCGCGGCAGATTCAACGATCACCCGCGGATCGCGGTCCTCGCCAATGGCGAGCATGACGGACGAGTCCTCGTGGCCTTCCCGAGTGCCAAGACACCCACGTCGGTGCCCAGCACGGCTCAGAACCTGAAATCGACCAACGTGCTCCTGAGCTTTTCGGACGATGGAGGCGCGACGTGGAGCGCACCGCGCCCCGTCGCGGGGCCTGTGCCCTCGACGGGTGTTAAACGGTTCTGGCCCGTCGTCACTGTGAGCCCCGAAGGCTCAGTGAACGTCGTGTACTACGAGAGCCAGGAGAAGTCGGCGCCGGACGGCTCGAACTGCGACATCGCGATTGGCGGCGGACTGCACCGCATCGGGTCGGCGCACTCGTTCGTGGACACGAAGATCGTACGCTCGGACGACGGCGGTGGGAGTTTCGGGACGCCCGTCCGCGTGAGTTCAGCGACATCCGACTGGTGTGCGGGGACGGTCAACATCCGGCCGAACTTCGGTGATTACATCGGTGCGGTGACCGTCGGCGGAACGACCTTTGCCGTGTGGGCTGACAGCCGAAAGACGATCTCGATCAACGGAGTTCCGAGGAACGTCGTCGACGTCTTCTTCGCTTCGGTGGGGTGAGCCGAGGAAGTCGGCCTTACAGCGCGACTGGCTGGGCACGGCGTACGGCCTACTCTGAGCCTCGGACGGATCGCGGAGCCTTTCCTCGGATTCGGATTGGGATCGAAATCATCTTCGGCGCCGGAGGAGAGGGAACGGGTTCCGGATGCTGCGGCAGTCCCGCGGAACCCTTTAGCCTGCGAGTCGCCTTGCGGCCCCGAGAGGGTCCGAGATCGACGTCCCCGTCCTCATGGCATTCCAGCTTGGCTTGGAGTCTGCCGGCGAGCTGGGGTACCTCGTCGGCCTCTTCCTCTACGCGATCGCAGCCGCCGTCGCCCTTCCCCTGCCGGTCGAGATTCTTCTACCGCTCTATCCGCGGATCGACGTGTCCGTGAAGGCGGTCGTCCTTGGCCTGGGCAAAGCGGTCGGAGCGATCTTCGTCTTCTACGTCGGGCACAAGGTGAACCCGCTCATCGAGCGGTGGATGGGCCGCCATCCGATCGGGGCAAGGATTCTCAAGATTCTGGAGACCTTCGTCGGGAAGACGGGCTGGATCGGACTTGTGGTCCTCCTCGCGATTCCCTTCATGAGCGACACCGCGGTGAACTACTTCTATTCCTTGTTGAACGAGGAGGGCAAAGCCGTCGGCCGTTGGCCTTTCATCATCGCGAACCTGATCGGAGGCATCGTCCGGACCTATCTGTTCCTGTGGCTTCTCCCGGGCTGAGGGCGGCGATCCTACTTCGGGGCGATTCCTCGTTTCGTCGCACGGGCGAAGGCTTCGAGGAATCCCTGCGTCAAGTCGCTCGCGGTGATGATCCCCTCCACCTTGTCGAGACGTGTGACGACGAGCCACCGGGTCTCCTCCTCGAGCATCACGCGTGCCGCCGCGCGAAGGGTCGTGAGCGGACTGACCGTTGCCACAGGCGAGGTCATGATGTCCCGGACCAAGACCTTCGATGGGTTCCTTCCGGTCGACGTGACCTTCCACAGGATATCGCGGTCGGTGACCAGGCCGATCGGTCGGCCATATTTGACGACGACGAGACCACCGATCTTCTTCGCCGCCATCCGCTTCGCCGCGTCCAGGACCGTCCGTTCGGGATCGATGACGATGACGCTTTTCGTCATCACGTCGCGGACGAAGACCATGCCGGACCCCGAGGAGGCTGCGGCGCCCCCCGGGGCTCGATACCGCGATTGCCTCAGCCAGCGAGCGAGCTATCAGAGCATGAAGGCTTCGAACGCCCGAACGTCGCCGCCGTTACGCGGTCGTCGAAGCGGGGGTCGGCAGGATCTCGGTCCCCGCCTCCCTCTGCTCCCATGGGAGGCGCTGGCCGAGCGCATTCAGCCGCAATCGGTTCTTGCAGGCCGGGTAGCTCGAACAACCGAGGAAGGCCCATCCGTTCCGGGCGCGACGCCGCACGAGACGGCCTTCCGCACAAACGGTGCAGGGCCCGTAGTCCTTCTCAAGGAACGTCGCGTCTCGGATCCAACGGCTGAGCGAGGTCCGATGCGCCTTCAATTCCGCCACGACGGCGTGAAGCGCACTCCGGGATTCTGTCACCACGTCCTCGAGAGTCGCATGGCCCTCCGCAATCGCCGTCATCCGTTCTTCCAGATGGCGGGTCATCTCCGGACTCGCGATGTCAGGGCCATAGATGGCCAGGGCGTCCACGAGGGCCCGTCCCGCCGCGGTCGTTCGCATGGAACGGCCTGTGACGAACTGCCGGCGGAAAAGCAGATCCAGGATCTCATGGCGCGTCGACTTCGTCCCGAGTTCGAGACGTTGCATCGCCATGAGGAGGGACCCTTGGGAGTGGAGCGGCGGGGATTTGGTTCGGTCTTCGACCACCCGGATCTCTTGGATCGGGACCGCCTCGCCTTCGGAAAGGGAAGGCAGCTCCGTCATCGTCTCGGGCTCCGGGAGAATCTCCCGCCATCCAGGATCGAGGATTTTTCGCCCGGTCGCGAGGAACGCCGAGTCCCCCACGGTGAGTCGTACTTCCGTGACGGCCGTCACGCTCGCGGGGGAGAGCGTCGCGAGGAATCGGCGCGCGACCAGGTCGTACATCCGAGACCGGACGCTGTCCCGCCGCTTCGCAGGAGCGGCGGTCGGGTGCACCGGCGGATGGTCCGTCGTCTGAATGGGACCTCGGCTGGGTTCCAATGAGGGCTGGGCAAGCAGCCTCTCCGCGTAGGGGCCATAGGCAGATTCGCGCAACCGTCCAAGGATTTCATGGACGGGAAGGGAAGCGGGATACACCGTGTTGTCCGTTCGCGGATAGCTGATTTCTCCATGGACGTACAGATCCTGAGCCGCGAGCATTCCGCGGGAGGCGCTGATGCCTTCGCGGGAGGCCTTCGCGAGGAGGGAGGTCGTGTTGAACGGCGCTGGCGGAGGCTCCCGATGTTCGCTTTGTGTGATGCGTTCCACGGATGCGGTCTCGCCTCCGAGGCCTGAGAGGGCGACGACGGCTTGGGCCGCCCCCGAATCCCAGAATGGGCCGCCGACGGCGGTCGCCTCGAACGGCGGCGTTCCGCACACCAGCCGGACGTTCCAGAAGGATCGAGGAACGAAGTCTTCCCGCTCCCGTTCGCGCTCCGCCACAAGGCCGAGCGTGGGAGTCTGCACGCGGCCCGCGGAGAGGATCTGGCGGTCCGAGGCACACTCCAACGTGAGGAAGCGCGTGAGGACCGCTCCCCACGCGAGATCGATTCGCTGCCGCGCCGCCGCGGCCTGCGCGAGGGCCCAGTCCGGCTCCGTGAGTGTCTCGAACGCGCGCCGCACCTCCGAGGGCGACATCGCACTGAACCGCGCTCGCCGAGCGGGCAAATCCGGCCGCTGACCTCGGAGCGTCTCGAGGGCCTCGACTCCGATCAGTTCGCCCTCGCGGTCGTAGTCGGTTGCGAGGACCACCTCGTCCGTCCCCTCAGCGAGGCGCCGCAAAGTGTCGTGCAGCGCGGGAGGCGATTCGTGGCGGATCGGTTCCATGTCGATGAGGACGTCCAGGTCGGTGTCCTTCCAATCGTGCGCCTCAGCAGGATAGTCGATTTCCACGACGTGCCCGCGAAGCGGGAAAATGATCACGTGGTCACCGGCCCTTGAGAATTGAAAATAGCTGAAGCCCTCTGCCCGGACCGTTTCCGTCTTCCCTTGCGACAGGATCTGGGCCAAGCGGCGGGCAGCACTGAACTTTTCCGCGAGGACGAGCCGCCGCACTGGGGGCCTCATTCGTCAATATGCTACTTAATAATGTTGATGTGGAACCGCGACTTTTCGCGCGCTTTCAGAAGCGCGTTTTTTCGGCTCGAATTTGCGAGGGCGAGTCCGTCGCGCCAACGCGTCCGACAAACGGAATGGAGGGTCTGAGGGAGGCCTCGTGTCTGACACCATCGAGAGGTCGCAGCAGAGACCCAGGAGCTTCGTTTTGGAAGAGAAATCTTGGCGGAGTGAAGATTCTGCAACCGAGGTCGGGCGGAATCAGAGCTCGAGTAGGTCGACTAGCTCGTCGGATCGGAGACGTGGCAGACGAGTGCGGCTCAAGGCGAGCCGCAACCGTTCGTCGACGAGGGCCGCGACCCGTCCGTCCTCGAACGGGATGAAGGAGCGGACCCCAAGCTCCCTGACGATGGCATCTGCTTCCCGGGGATAGCGGCTGACGAGGTGCGACAGTGCGATGGATTCGGCCATGCCGACCGCCTTCGTCGACAGGAACCGCTCTAGGGCGAGGAGATCCTGGGCATACGTCGCATCCGGCTCGACGGGCCGTTCGACGAGCATCCGGCGCACGAACTCGGTTTGCGCGATATTGGGGTCCATTCGATTCACCGGTGTCCCGCGCGCACGACCCGGGAGGACTAAAGCTTTTGCCGTTGATTATCACGTCAATTGCCGAGAGTCTCGTCAGGTGTCGAAATTCAGGGGTCCGAGCAATCCCGCGTGTAGCCGCAGGTGCGGCAAATGATCTTGCAACGGAGTTCGAAGGTCGGTCCGCCGCAGACGTCGCAGGCTGGCGTCGCGTTCGGATCGAAGAGAGGGGGCGTGGCCGATTTTGTGGCTTCCATGCTGGCCGCCATAAAGCGATCGGAGGAAAAATGTCTGTCGCACTACCAGACTGGAGGCGTTAGGTTTTCCCGCCTGTGATCGCCCGCCGCCCCACCTCTAGAGTGCCCAAGACCGATGTAGGTTTCGTGCTCCACGACGCTCCTCCGTGAAACTATAAGCCGCGCTCCACGTTCCGGACGCCGATGCCCCGCAAGGAACCCCATCGTGCCGCGTCGCGGGGTCCCGGGATCCTCGAACGGCTCGCGAAGGGCGTCGTTCTGGGCGACGGCGGGTACCTGCTCGAACTGGAGAAGCGCGGGTACGTGCAGGCGGGTCCCTTCACGCCGGAGGTCGTCCTGGAGCATCCCTTCGCCGTGAAGGAGCTCCATCAGGAATTCCTGGACGCGGGCGCGGAGGTCTTGCAATCCCTTGCGTTCTACGCGAGCAAGGAGAAGCTCGCGACCACCGGCTTCGCCGACCGCGTGGGCGAGATCAACCGGGCTGCCGTGCGGCTCGCGCGGGAGGTCGCGGGAGACCGCGCGCTCGTGGCCGCGAACCTCAGCCTGACATGGATGTACGATCCGAAGGACGGCGCGTCGAGCGACAAGGTCCGCACTCTGTTCGACGAACAGTTGAACGCCCAGCTCCGGGAAGCGCCGGATTTCGTCATCGCGGAGACATTCTCGTGGCTCGGGGAAGCTCTCCTCGCGGTCGAACGCATCGAGAAGACGGGCCTGCCCTCCATGGTGACGATGTCATTCGACAAGAACCCCATGTCGTACGACGGGCGCACCCCGGCGGAGTGCGCCCGGGCGTTGCACGACGCCGGTGCCGACGTCGTCGGCGTCAACTGTCTGCGGAACCCCTTGCTCCTGCTCCCGATCGCCGCCGAGATGCGCAAGGCCGTCAGCGGGTTCGTCGCCTGTCAGCCGACGGCGTACCGCACGCCCCCGGACATCCCGGACTTCACGGCCACGAAGGAATTTCCGTACGAGACGGAGACCCTCGTCCTTTCCCGGCGCGCGATGGGCGCGTACGCCGCCGAGGCGAAATCGCTCGGGATCAACTACATCGGATCGTGCTGCGGCTCCGTGCCGATCCATGTCCGGGAGATGGCGCGCGCCCTGGGGAAAGCCCCGGCCAACCGGGCGTGGCGTGTGGACTACAACAAGCCGATGTCCGCGTACGAGTTCTACCGGCACGACACCGGATGAGGGAGCCACCGTCCGGATCGGACACACGTTTCATACCTCTACTCAGAGGTACGCTGAGGACATCCTCATGTCGGTCGGGCTGGCAAGGGTCAGCGGAACGGGGTCCCGCAGAAGAAGCAGAACAGGTTGTCCGCGTTCACGATCGTCCCGCAATTTGGGCAGCGCTTCTTGATCGCCGTCGCGGTTGGAATGGGAGCGGAGGGCATCTGCTGGGTGGGCGCGGGCCGCACGAACTCGATCGGCGGGGGCGGGCCTTCCGCCCGGGGTTGCGCCAGCGTGGCCGTGGGGGGAGGTTGCGACGCATGCGGGCTTTGGACGTAGTAGTTCGTTGGGTACAACGTGTTGGGCCGGAACCCAGCTCGCCGGGCCCTCGCGGCACGTCGCTGCGGGATGAAGGCGACGACCGCGGCAAGGGCTAGGATGAAGAGGGCCAGGTACAGCAGGTTCGACGCGAGGAGCTGGTACAGGACGAACAAGAAGTCCGGCAGGTTCGAGGCACCGACCGTGTACTCGCGAGATTCGTATGACGTCCCGTTTACCATCGCGACCACTTTGAAGTAGAAGGTGTCGGTACCGGACGGCAGCGTCAAGCCGTTCGCGGTGTACGATTGGTGCGTCGATCCCGACTGGGTGGGCGTCGCGTTCCCGAGGCGTCCGGAGGCCGTTCCCCAGACGACATGGGTGTCGGCGACCGGAGTGCCGACGGGCCCGAGGATCGACCACGTGACACCGAAGGTCGAGCTTCGGGAGACGCTCGTCGGATACGCGTTCACAGAGATGAACGGCTGTCTCAGGGCGTTGATCGCATTCCAAGCGTTCACGACGCCCCAGCCGTAGTTCGTGTTGTAGGCCGGCCCGCCGCTCGGTTGGACCGCGGTGCTGTTCAGGATATTCCAAAGCTCGACGTTGGTCAGGGCCGGATCCACGGAGAGGAGGAGCGCCGCGGCCCCGGTCACGAAGGGCGCCGCGAACGACGTCCCCGTGAGATAATGGACCTGGTTGTTCCCGTCGAGGGTGAGGATGCGATCGCCCGGAGCCGCCAGATCGAGTCCGGAGCCGAAATTCGAGAAGGACGCCTTGAGGCCGGTTTCGTCGATCGCGGCGACGGAGACGACGTTCGGAAGCCGCGCAGGATAATCCAGGGTCCCGGTGCCCGCGTTTCCGGCCGCGGCGACGACGAGAGCCCCCCGCGACCATGCGTAGTCGATTGCAAGTTGGATGTCCGTTGGTCCCCCGAACGTCTCGTTCGTGCCCAGCGAGAGATTGATTATCTTCGCACCGTTCTGGGCGGCCCAGCGGATTGCCTGGGACGTGTTGAAGGACGATCCTTGGCCGTTCAACCCGAGGGCCCGGAGGGCCATCACTTTGACCTGGGCGGTCCCCGCGACGTCCTGGCCGTTATCGATGATGGCCGCGATGACGCCGGCGACGCCGGTCCCGTGGTACACCCCAGACGATTCGTCCATCGGATTCGTGTCGCCGCTGATGAAGTCGTATCCATGGGTCGTGCCGTCGGCGGGGTTGACCCACATGTTCGCCTGAATGTCCTGGTGGGTCCACCACACCCCCGTGTCGACGACCGCGACGACGACCGATGGCTTGCCGAGGGTCACGTCCCACGCGTTCGGCGCGCCGATCTTCTGCATGCCCCACTGATCGAGGTAGTACGGATCGTTCGGACGGAACTCTGCATGAACGGGAAAGTTCGTCGCGACGCTCTCGGCGCGGACGACCGGACCGGTCAGCCCGCCGACGAACGTGCCAGCGACCGCGAAAACGGCCAGGAATACGGCCATCCGTCGCAATGAAACACGAGCAATCCGTCCGATCAACAAGGGGGAGGGCCTCCGCACGGAAGAGGTTGTAAGCCTCTGATGAACCGAGCCCCCTCATAAACCTCTGCCCCTAATTTTCGGGGGCAACACGGTCGCGGGGACTCGAGGCTCAAAGGTGTTTCGCAAGGTCCGTGATCTTCGCGCCCGCGCCGCCCTTGATCGGGGCTCCGTGTCCGAAGACCGCATTCTCAAAGTGGAACTTGGCGAGCCTTTTGATCGACTCTCGGTGTTGTTTCGGGTCGACATTGTAACGGTCGTCCATGGGCTGGAGGCCGGACTCGTTCCTCGCCGCATCGCCAGCGATCAGGAGGGAATGGGACGCGTCGAAGAGCGAGATGCTGCCGCGGGTGTGGCCCGGCGTGAAAATGACCTCGAGTCCATCGACCTTCTGGCCATCGTCTAGGAGCACATCGACCGGGGTGCCCGGATGGTTCTGAGGACCGGAAGGGCCGTCGTAGACGCGTTTGCGGGCGATGAATTCGGCTTCGATGCGGTGGGCGGCTACTTTCGCCGGCGAGCCGTGTTTGATGGCCGCGAGTCCGCCCACATGATCGGGATGCGTGTGGGTGATGAAGATTGTCGAGAGGTCCTTGGGCTTCACGCGGATGTGGTTGAGATAGTCCACGACCTTGCCCGCATCGGCGTCGGCCGACGTGTCCACCAGGATCAGTCGATCGTCGACGAGAAGCGTCGTCGTCGCGTACGTCTCGATGACATGCACACCCTTCACGAGTTCCATCTACGCCACCTGTGAGGCGACAGGCGTTCCCCGAGATATTCCTTTCGCGTATGACGGGTCACAGCCCTCCCTTTCTCCTCGTTACGGCCCAGATCCATCTGGCGTCGGGTTGTACGCATCGGGTTCTTATGGCCTCCTGGCTTACCCGCGGCCGGTGTGGCATGGCCCTGTCGGACGTCCTTGGACGGGTGGAAGCGGATGCGGAGAAGGCCCTTGAGACGCTGAAAGAGTACTGCCGTTTCCCGACGATCTCGGCGCACAAGAGGGCTCAACCGGAGACCGCGGCGTTCGTGCGACGGCTCCTCGCGGAGAACGGTTTCGAGGCCCGCGAATATCCGACGGAAGGGGGTCCCAACGTCGTCTTTGGACAGATGATCGTCGACGAGCGGAAGCCCACCCTCATGATGTACCAACACTACGACGTCCAGCCCGTCGACCCGCTGAACGAGTGGAAGCACGACCCGTTCGACCCGACGATCCAGGACGGCAAGTTCTGGGGACGCGGGTGTGGGGACACGAAGGGGAACCTGATCATGCAACTCCTCGCCGTGCAGGCCTGGCGCGCCGTCGAAGGCCGACCGCCGATCAACCTGAAGTTCGTCGTCGAAGGCGAGGAGGAGGTTGGGAGCCCGCACTTCGCCTCGTTCGTCCACGCGAACAAAGAGATCCTGAAGGCGGACGGCGCGACGATCGAGGGGGGCGACCACCTCCATGAGGGCACGCCGAAGATCGAACTCGGCTGCAAGGGCATCCTGTACGTCGAGATGGTCAGCCGGACCGCGTCCGTGGACCAGCACTCGTCGTACGCGGCGATCGCGCCGAACCCGGCATGGCGGCTGATGCACGCCCTCATGACCCTCCGGGATGCGAAGGGCCGGATCAAGATCCCGGGCTGGTACGAGGACGCGCGCCGGCCGACAGCGCGCGAATTGCGCTTCCTGAAGTCCAGCGTCTTTTCTTCGCAGGCACTCAAAGGATTCTGGGGAGTCAAGGAATTCATCGGAGGGGACAACGATTTCGAGCTCCTGAAACATCTCATCTACTCCCCAACGTGCACGATTTGCGGATTCGTGAGCGGCTACATCGAGCAAGGAACGAAGACCGTGAACCCGGCGGTCGCGAAGGCCAAGATCGATTTTCGCCTCGTCCCAAACATGAAGCAGGAAAAGCAGCTCGCGAAGTTGCGGGAGCACCTGAAGGCGAAGGGATTCGGCGACATCGAGCTCCTACCGGCTGCTGAAAAACTCGAATCGGCGGCAATCTCCCTCAGCGCAAGAGTCGTGAAAGCCGCGATCAAGGGGTCCGTCGACGCATACAGCAGGGAACCGGAGGTCTGGCCCTGGTCGATCGGTGCATCGGCCCATGGCTTCTTCAACGAGGTCGTCGGCGTACCCTCCATCTCCGGCCCGGGCGTCTCCTACGACGGCTCGAACTTCCATGCGCCGAACGAGAACATCCGCCTCACGGACTTCGTCGGCGGCACCAAGCACATGGCCGCCATGTTCGCGCACCTGTGAAGTACGAGACGTCGGGTCGAAGTAGGACTCAATCCGGTCAATTCGAATTTATTCCGTCGAGTACCTCCCTTGATCTTCATTCCGGTACCAGACCCGTGCCAGGTCTACTCGTCCTTAGCGCGCCGACGGAGCACCGCACCGAGGCTCACAATCCCAGCACCCGCGACCATGAGGGCAAAGGGAAGGATGTAGTCGGGAGGCGGCCTGGTGCAGCAAGAACCAAGGTAGAACCGCTCGGAATATGCCTGACCCATGAGCCCGAGACCGACGATGAAAACGATGACCCGCTTGCCTTGATTTCGGCGGTCGGAAGGCCACGGCGAGTTGCGCCGTCCATGTCCGTTTCCATTGCCCCCATTCCTCTTATGGCTTCCGCCGCGAGACGGCCCGTCGATGGAGAATTTCCTTGCTAGGTTTGTGCCTCTACTCAGAGGTATGAAACCAGGCCACCGGGAGCCCCGTGGAGAGGTCGGCTGTCAGGGACGCCCAATGCCGTTTTGGGTCCTCTGGCGGCGTGCCCAGACAACCCTTTTATTCGCGGAGCGCACCTTGACGGGTCGAGGGTGTTGGCTATGGCGGGGGAGGAACTCATTCTTGCGACGGTACTGGCGATCATCTTAATCGTCGTCATTCTTCGGGCGGCGGTCAAGGTCGTCCGGGAGTACGAGCGGCTCGTGATCTTTCGCTTGGGACGGCTGTTGACCAAGCCCAAAGGTCCCGGACTGACCTGGATCATCCCGATCTTCGACCGGCGTGTCCTGATCGACCTGCGCACCGTGGCGTTCGATGTTCCGAGGCAGCGCGTCGTGAGCCGCGACAACGTGTCCGTGGAGGTCGACGCCGTCGTCTACTATCGGGTGTACGATCCATTGAAGGCCGTCACGGAGGTCCAGAACTACATCATGGCGACGAACTTGCTCGCTCAGACGACGCTGCGGGACGTGCTCGGTCAGGTCGAGCTCGACGAGCTCCTCTCGAAGCGCGAGGAGCTGAGCAAGAGGATCCAGGTCCTCCTCGACATCTCGACGGAGCCATGGGGGATCAAGGTGCAAGCTGTCACGCTCCGGGACGTCTCCCTGCCCGACACGATGGTCCGCGCGATTGCGAAGCAGGCGGAGGCGGAGCGGGAGCGGCGGTCGCGGGTCATCATGGCGGAGGGGGAGTACCAGGCGGCGGAGAAGATGCGCGAGGCCGCCATGCTCTACGGCTCCGCTCCGAGCGCGATGCGCCTCCGAGAACTGCAGACGCTGACCGAAATCGCCCGGGAGAAGAACATGATCGTCGTCACGAACACGACCGCCGCGGGGGATATCACGGGCGAGGTCGCGTCCCTCACCGCGGCCCTCGCTCGGAAAGGGGACAAGAAAGAGTGACGCGTGGTGCGGCGAGGCGGGTCCGCGTCGTCCTACTGATCGCGCTCCTGGCGATGCTCCTCGCCGGCGCGGTGCCCGCGGTCCGGGGCCAGGGGCCTCGGATCCTCCTCGCCGAGGTGACCGGCGCCATCGATCGTTCCACCGTCGACTATCTGCAAGAGGCGGTGGGTGAGGCGCGGAGTGGCGGATACACCGCGCTCATGGTCCGGTTCGACACACCAGGTGGAGGCCTTGCAGAGACGGTGGCGATCGCGGAGATGTTCAACAACGCCCGCGATGTGCCGATCCTCGGCTGGGTCGGTCCAGTCGGGGCGCACGCATGGAGCGCGGGGACCATCCTCCTCGTGTCGACGGATCTCGCCGCGATGGCTCCTGGCACGACGATCGGTTCCGTTCAGCCGGTCGAGGTCGGGCCCGGCGGCGTCGTGCCGGTAACAGACCCGAAGATCATCAACGCGGTCGTGACCGCAATTTCTGAGGAACTGGCCCTGCACAACCGGCCGATCGACCTCGCCTCCGCCTTCGTCGTAGACAACCTCAACCTCAACGCGACACAAGCCCAGAGCCGGGGCGCGACGGAACTCGTCGCACCGAGTGCGCAGGAGTTCGCTTCGCTCGCGAGCGGCCGTCGGGTGGTCGTGCAGAGCAATGGGACCGTTTACAAGGATTTCACGCTGAACACGGCCGGCGCAGAGATCGTCCCATTCAGCTCGTCTAGTCGGGTCTCGCTGCTGAGGGTTTTGTCCGACCCGCTCGTCTCCTCGCTCCTCCTGATCCTCGGGATCTATCTCGTGATCTTCGGGATATCCGCGCCAGGACACGGTGCCGAGATTGCCGGGGTCATCGTCCTGCTCCTCGCCCTGATCGGCCTTGGATTCAGCGTCGACCCGATCGCGCTTCTCCTGTTCATCGTCGGCGTCGTCTTGATCATCGTCGAAGTGAAGACGCCGGGACACGGGGTGTTCGGCATCGGGGGCATCATCGCGATCATCCTCGCCGCCGCGTTCCTCGCCCCACTTCGTCCCCCGCGGTTCGTCGTCTCACCGGATTATCAACTGTACTTCCTTGCGGCCCTTCTCACACCGACCGGATTCTTCGGCGGCTTTCTGCTCTTCGCCATGTACAAAGTCCAGCAGGTCCGCCATCGGACCCCGATCGTCGGAGAGATGGTCGGACTGCCTGCCATCGTCAAAGACGGGCTCCGGCCTGGGGAGAAAGGCTACGTGACGCATCGCGGCGAGCTCTGGCAGGCGGTCTCGGACGAAAACCTGCCGGCCGAATCGAAGGCGTACATCCGTGCGGTGGATGGGATCGTCCTGCGGGTGGCGTCCGTTCCCCCGGCCTCGGCCGCGCCCGCACAGTCCGCGAGAAATTGGCTCGCTTCCCTTCTGCGTCGAAAAGCCGCGTGAGCCGCAAATCCTTAAGACACTCACCGGGTTCGCCTCGCCGATGGAACAGGACGTCACCTTGTGCAAGGTCGAGGAAATCCCCGATGGTGCCCTGAAGCACTTCGAGATCATGGGGTATGACGTCATGGTCGTGCGGCTCGGGGACCACTTCTACTGCGTGGACGAGGCGTGCACGTACAAATGGGCCATGCTGACGGACGGCCACGTGGACCGGGAGAGAGTCGCCGTCGTATGCAAGGATTGCAACGGCGCCTGGGATCTTCAGACAGGCCAGCCGAAGGATCTTCCCGCGAAATTTCCGCTGAACGTGTACCGAATCGAAACGGTCGGTGACGACGTGATCGTCACCTTCACATACTGAGCTCCGAGTCGGCAACGAGAAAAGGCTTATGAACGAGGTTCTCCTCGCTCCTGTTGTCCTCCGCGACCGGAAGAACCGATTGGCCATCTTGCACTCCGACCGTGTTCCCACCGAGCCTCGGGGCGGTGCCATCGATGGTCGAAGATTTCAAGAACCAGCAGTTCACGCGCATGTGGAATGAGGAGAACAAGTCGAAGCGGGAGAAGTTTCGCAACCTCATGAAATCGAAGCTGGACTTGCTTCACGTCGAAGTCACCGAGGAGAACGCCCGCGCCTTCTACAACGGGCGGCTCGAGTCCCGGCAGCCCGAGCGAATTTATCAGACGCCGGAGCGGTTCGAGGACCGGCGGCCTCCGCGACGCCGCTAAGCTGGGTCGATCTAGAAACTCCATCCAACCGAACGGATGAGAGCCACGGCTCGACCGCGTAAAATAAATGGGAAAAACCTGGCCCGAAGGCCAGGGCGTTGAATCTGGTTTAGAACCGTCGCCGGCCGCGGTCGCGACGATCCCGGTCGCGTCCACCGCCGCCGCTGCCGCCGCCACCACGGCCGCCGCCGAAGGTCCCGAACTCGAATTGCCGGTCCCCTCCGCCGCTGCCGCTGCGTCGCTCGCCGCTGTAGCCGCCGCTTCGATAGCGGGGCTCGCGCTCGTACTCGACCGCGCTGACGTCGAGGGCGGTGTTCACCGTCTCGATCGTCTGATCCGACTTCGTCATCGACCCATACTTGCCGACGTTCAGCCGGATGTGGCCTCGCACGAGGGTCACGTAGCCGTTGTCGACCAGGACCGTCTCATCCTTCTGGACCTGACCGATCTGGTCGTTCCAGAGGGTGAGCAGGACCGTGGCGGTCTCGTCCCCAACCGTCGCCTCGACGAGCTTTCTCGCTTCGCCGAACTTCGACGTGATCTCTCGCTCTTCACTCAACCCGACGACCTTCACCAAGACATTTACCTGCTTGGATGCGGGGGTCAGGTCTTTCACTTTCGTCATTGTCTTTTCGTCCATGCTTTCACTTCTGCCGACACAAGCCGCCGAGTCGCAAAGGGTCGGGAAAAACCTACCACCAGGCGAATTCAGACGATGTGGGCTAACTGTCCTGACGAACCGCTGCTATAAAAACATTCGGAAGCGTCGAAGAATTAATCGGGCCGCTCACGTGCGCCCGGTTTCGACTTTTTCCTGGAGGCCGCGCGTTCGAAAGCGCCACCAACTATTTAGCGCGACCCCGGGATTCCACGCACACCCATGCTTGTAGACGCGTTCGGTCGCGGCGTCACAGACATTCGTGTGAGCGTGACGAAGCGATGTAACTTCGGCTGCATTTATTGCCACGATGAGGGCCTCGGCCCGGTGCTCAAACCGCGGATGCCTCACGAAGATGAGATGTCCGTCGAGGAGATCGAGCGCCTCCTCCGCATCGCTCGGGAGTACGGGATTCGGTCCGTGAAGTTCACCGGTGGCGAGCCGCTCATCCGGTTGGACATGGAGAAGATCATTGACCGCGCCGTGAGGCAAATCCCAGACGTTTCGATGACGACGAATGGTTCGATGCTCGCGAAGCGGGCGGAGGGCTTGCGCTCGGCCGGCCTCAAACGCGTCAACGTCTCGATCGACGCGCTGGATCCGGCAGCCTTCCGCGAAATTCGGAAAGGGGAGCTCGCCCCAGTCCTCCTTGGCATTGAAGCCGCATTGCGAGTCGGCCTGAAACCTGTGAAGCTCAACCTGGTCGTGTTCAAGCAGACGCTCCCGCACATCCCCGCGATGATCGAACACATCTCCCACGGCGACGGCCTGAAGCTCCAGCTCATTCAGTTCATGCCCGAGCTCGTGGGCCAACAGGAATGGATGGTCGACATCGATTCCCTGAAAAAATGGCTCGAGCTGCGCGCCGACCAAGTGTTGGTGCGGGAGATGCACCATCGCCGAATCTACATCTTCAACGGCGCCGAAGTCGAGGTCGTAGATCCGGTGTACAACGCAGAGTTCTGCATGAATTGCCACCGGATTCGGGTGACCCACCAAGGCGAGTTGAAAGGGTGCCTGAACCGGAACGACGACCTCATCGCGACCCGCGGCCTCGATGACGACGGCGTGAGGGACGCATTCCGGAAGGTCGTGGCGAACCGTGTCCCGTACTACGGAGCCTATGTGAAGGACTTCCCGCGCCGCGCCGTGGCGGCGGCCCCCATCGAATTCCCCGAGATATCGGCGGCTTGAGGCCTCGGTCAGAATCCTAAAATAGCCCTGCGGGATGCGTCGCGCTCGTGAAAGTTTTCAGGGGCCTCGACGTGATCGCCGCCGAGTACAAGGCGACCGACCAGGTCCCGACAGAGGCCCGCAAGTTCACGGGATGGGATCAGTTCACGCTCTGGTTCGCCGCGGCCTCGCTGCCCGCGGCATGGCTCTACGGCGGCTACATGACCGGCGCATACGGCCTGCCGGGAGCCTTCGCTCTGATTTTCCTCGCGTCCACGATCACGTTCATCCCGTGGGCCCTGATCGGCTACATTGCCGCGGACAAAGGTGCGTCGTCCGTCTCCCTGCTCCGACCGGCGTTCGGTTTGCGGGGGAGCAAGTTGCCCTCCGTCTTCTACCTCTTTTTTGGCTACGGTTGGGCCGCGGTGAACGTCTTCATCGCCGCGATCTCGATGTCGTTTGTCTTCAATCTCACGCTCGGGTGGCCGGATGCGTTCCACACGCCGGCTGGCTCGCCGATCAATTACTACCTCGTTCCATCGATCCTTTTGATCTGCTTCCTGCAAGGGCTGTTCGCCACGGCCGGCCATCGGGCGATACGATATCTGAATTGGGCATCCACCGTGGCCCTCGTCGGATTGGGAGCCTATGCGTCGTACATCGTCCTGAAGGATTTCGACTTCGGACAGCTCTGGGCGTGGCGGCCGACGCGACCCCTCTCGTTCACGTTCACGGCCGGCGCCCTTGGGAATGGGTTTACCTACACCCTGACGCTCCCGCTCCTGCTCGACCTGCTCATCGCCTACAACTGGACCTGGGAGTTCATCGGCGATTTCAGCCGGTTCGCTCGGTCGAAGCGGGCAGGGACGTGGGGGCCGTTCGCGGGCGCGTCCCTCGCCGAGTACTGGTTCTTCTCCGTCGGCGCGTTGATGACCGTCGCGTTCCTGGTCACTGCCTCTCCAGGCTCGGTGAATTTCGCGGCAATCTCGGACCCGAGCTTCAAGGCCACCCAGCTCGGCTTCGGTCTCGGTGCTTATCTGATCATCCTATTCGCGACGATCTCTACGAATGCGGGCAACATCTACGCCTCCGCACTCGGGATCACCAACATCGCAACACGGTGGAAGATGTCGATGCGGAGGCTCCTCCTCGTGTCCTCCGCGATTGTCGTCCCGCTCGCGATCCTCCCGCTGTTCGAGACGAACTTTGTGTTCACCTACATTTTTTTCCTCGACTTCCTCGGGGCGATTGTCGTGCCTCTGTGGACCCTCACCCTCGTCGATTACTTCCTCGTGAAGGCGCGGCGGTACACGGATGACCTCTTTGCGAGCGAGGGGGGGCACTACTGGTACCGCGGCGGATGGAACTGGCCCGCCGTCGTCACGCTCCTCGGCGGGACCGCGCTGTACTGGACCATCGCGTTTGGCTTCCCGGCCTTGCGGGAGACGACCTCGGCGGCGTTGCCGACGATCGCCTTCGTGGTCGCCCTGTACTACTTGTGGGGTCGGTCGGCCTGGCAGAAGCACCTCCGCGCTCTCAGGGAGGCGCGACTCGTTGAGGCGTCCGGATAAGCCAACGTGGGGACATACAAAACCTATATTCCCTTCTCCCCTTTCCTTCCTGGAACCGAGCCGGACAGGTTCTCCAGGGTGCACGATCCGATGACGAAACGCAACTCGAAGGGTCCTCGCGGACCGAAGATTGTCGCGATCCCTCCGGGACCCAAGTCGAAAGCGGCGCTGAGCCGCAAGGAGAAATTCATCACGAACGGTGTGCGGGTCGCCCTTCCGATCGACGTCACCTGGGCGGAAGGCCCCTTCGTGCGCGACTCGGACGGGAACGTCTATGTGGACCTAGGCGGCGGGATCGGCGTCCAGACCGTCGGGCATCGGCCCCGATCCGTGATCCGAGCGGCGAAGGCCCAGTTGGACCGCCTCACCCACATCAGCTTCATGGTGGCGACCTACGGGCCTGTCCTGGACCTCGCGGAGCGCATGGCCGACATCGCGCCACCCGGCCTCACGAAGTCGATCTTCCTGAACTCGGGCTCCGAGGCCATCGAGAATGCGGTGAAGGTTGCTCGCGCGGCGACGAAGAAGGCGTGGCTCGTGTCCTTCAAGACCGCCTTCCACGGTCGCACGTTGCTCGACATCAGCCTCACGGGGAAGGAGAAGCCGTATCGGGAGGGTTTCGGCCCCCTCGTTCGGGAGGTCCTCCTCGCCGACTACGCCGACCCGTATCGCGATCCTCAAGGGCGGGCTCCCGCGGACGTCGCAAAGGCCCGCGTCGAGGAACTCGATCGGCTGATTAACCAGCCCGAGGTCGCCGGCCGCGTGGCCGCGATCCTGGCGGAGCCGGTCCAGGGAGAGGGAGGCATGATCGTCCCCCCGAAGGAATTTTTCCCGCTCCTGCGTCGCCTGTGCGATCAGTACGGCATCGTCCTCATCGATGACGAGGTCCAGGCGGGGGCCGGGCGCACGGGGAAAATGTGGGCGATCGAGAACTGGAGCACGGTTCCCGACGTCCTCGTGAGCGGCAAGGCGATCGGCGGGGGTCTGCCCTTCGGCGGCGTGACCGGCAAGCCGGCGGTGATGGACGCGCCCGGCCCGGGGGGCCTGGGGGGCACGTTCGGCGGCAACCCGGTCGTGTGCGCCGCGGCCCTCGAGGCCGTCGACGAAATCGAGAAGGCCCTCCCCGGGACGAAGCGCCTGGAGGCCCGGATCCGCAAGCGCCTGGACGAGATGGCCGAGGGCCACGAGCGGATCGGAGAGGCCCGCGGGATCGGGGCCATGTGGGCCCTCGAATTCGTCAAGGATCCCCGGACGAAAGAGCCCGATGTGGATCTGGCACTGGCGGTCCAAACGGCGGGGCTCAAGAACGGCCTCATCCTGCTCACCGCAGGGTTCTACAACAATTGCATCCGACTCCTTCCCCCGATCAACATCCCGATCCCTCTGATGGACACGGCCCTGGACCTGCTCGCGGACAGCCTGGACATGGCCGTCGCGGGCAAGGGCCGCTAGCCATCCGATGGCCGGAGCCATTCCGAGAGGGGAGGAGTCCGGCTTCCCGTTTCTAAGCAGAACCAGGTTCTCACCTGAAACGTGGTACGAAAACGAAACTATTTATACGGCGGGCACCCCATATACTAGTGCGAGAACGAAATACCATGACCGAGGAACAAAGTCCCTGTTCGGGACCGGGGTGCGGAGCCATGTTCGCCATCGAGGTGATCGGCTCCGAGCTCAAATTGACGGTCCTGCACAGCCTCCTTTCCGGGCCCAAGCGGTTCAACGAACTGCGCGTGGCCACGGGGATCTGCCAGAGCTCCCTCGCGAAGACGCTGAAGGAGTTCGAGGAGGTCGGGATCGCGGAGCGAAAGGTCCACCTGGACCGGCCCGTGGCGGTCGAGTACCGCCTGTCGCCGAAAGGGCAGGACCTGTTCGAGGCGATTCGCGACCTGGAGGAATGGGCGACGCGATGGGTCATGGCGGCCGGATCTCGCGAGGTGACGCAATGAGTCAATTTGCGAATACGAACACACGCGACGTGACGTTCCGACGGGAGCGGGAACCAGCCGAAGGCCGGGACCCCGCGCGCTGCCCGAATTGCGGCAGCTTCGCCCTGTACGTCGACCCGGTCCGCGGGGAGCGCGTGTGCGACAACTGCGGATTCGTCGTCGACGAGGCCCTCGTGGACCAGGGGCCCGACTGGACGACGTTCGAAGGCGACGATCGGATCCGGGCGGGTCCGCCGCCCTCCGTCATGGCGCCGGACAAGGGCCTCGGGTCCATGGTCGGCAACGGCCTTCGGGATGCGAAAGGGAACCCGATCGACGCCCGGAGCGTGGCGGCCCTGAACCGCCTGCGGCGCGTGAGCCGCTGGACCCGGTACGATCGGACCGAACGGGCGTTGGCGCCCGGCCTTGCCCAGCTTTCCAGCCTCTCCTCCCGACTCGGCCTCGCGCCGGCGTTCCGGGAGCGGGCCGCGATCCTGCTGAGGAAGGCGATCGAGGCCGGCCTCTCCCGCGGTCGCTCGATGGATGCGATCGTGGCGGCGGTCGTCTACCTGGCGGCGAAGCAGCTGGGCGCCCCGCGGGGGCTCCATGAGCTCGCCGAGGCCACGGGCGTGACGGTCCACCGGATCTCACTGACCGCGAAGGTGGTCGCGAGGGAACTCGGCGTCTTCAGCCGAGCGAGCCGTGCCGAGGACTTCGTCCCCCGGTTCGCTTCCCAGCTCGGGCTCGATGCCCGGGTCGGCGAGAGGGCCATGAACCTGGTCGCCCAGGGGAAGGACTCGAAGATCCTCGAGGCGAACTCCCCGGTCGGGATCGCGGCGGGAGCCCTCTACCTGGCGTCCGAGGACTTGGACGTCCCGCTGACGCAGGCCCAGATCGCCCGCCTGACCGGCGTGAGCGAGGTCACCATCCGAAAACACTATCGTCTACTGAAGGATTTCCTCCTCACGAAGGAGAACCCATCGGAGGCGGCTTGATCGCGGGGATCTGCGCGACTTGCGGGTTGCCCAAGGAGATCTGCGTCTGCGAAGACCTGGGTCGTGAGACGACCCAGCTATCCGTCGAGATGGACACGCGCCGATACGGAAAGGCCGTGACCGTCGTGCGAGGCCTCGAGTCGAAACCCGACGAGGCCGAGAAGCTCGCGAGGGAACTGAAGAAAGGACTCGCGACCGGCGGATCCGGGAAGCAAGGCGTGATCGTCCTGCAAGGCGACCACCGCAAGGATGTCGTCCGCCTCCTCCAGCAGAAAGGATACAACGTCCGTTGACGGCGGCCCTTATCTAGGACCGCCTCGTTCGCCGGCGTCGCGCAGGTGGTACGCTGAAGGCCGTCGTCCTGCCGCAGTACGGCGGGCCCGAGGTCCTCGAGTTCGTGCAGGACTATCCGGACCCGGTGCCCGGGCCTGACCAGGTCGTGGTCCGCGTCCACGCCGCGGCCTTGAATCACCTCGACCTGTTCGTCCGGGAAGGAATTCCGACCCTCAAGCTCACCCTACCGCACATCCTCGGTTCGGACGGGGCCGGCCACATCGCGTCGGTGGGCTCGGACGTCACGGACCTCGAGGTCGGGGACCGCGTCGTCCTGAACCCGGGGATCTCGTGCGGGCGCTGTGAATATTGCGTGAAGGGCGACGACTCCGCCTGCGTCGATTACCGGATCCTCGGCGAGCACCTTCCGGGGACGTACGCGGAACAGGTCGCCGTCCCGGCGCGGAACGCCCTGAAGATTCCCACAGACCTGTCCTTCGAGGCCGCGGCGGCGGCGCCCCTGGCGTTCATGACCGCCTGGAGGATGCTCGTAGGCCGCGCGAAGGTCCGCCCGGGCGAGGACGTCCTGATCCTCGGAGCGGGAGCGGGGCTCTCGACGGCCGCCATTCAGGTCGCCAAACTGGCCGGATGCACGGTCTTCGTGACGAGTTCGACGGACGAGAAGCTCCAGAAGGCGAAGGCCCTCGGCGCGGATGTCCTCGTGAACTACAAGGCGGTCCCGTGGTCGAAGGCCGTCTGGGAGTTGACGGGACGACGGGGCGTCGACGTGATCGTCGACCATGTAGGCCCGGCAACCTTCAAGGACTCGGTGCGGACCCTGAGAAAGGGAGGTCGGGTCGTGGTTCCAGGCGCCACGACCGGATCGATGCTCGAGCTTGACGCCCGGTATCTGTTCTGGCGCCAGCTTTCCGTCCTCGGATCCACGATGGCGAACCAGCGGGAGTTCGAGGAGGTCATGAAATTGGTGTTCATGGGCCGGCTCAAGCCGGTCGTGGACCGCGTCTTCCCCCTCAAAGACGCCCGAGCCGCCCACGAGTATCTGGGCCGTGGGGAACAATTCGGGAAGGTCGTCCTCGCGATTCCCTAAGTCGCGCGGCCAGACGCGGAGGCGGGCGTTCAGTCGCCCGCGATCACGGCCTCCCGAAGGGCCCTCGTCGTAGCCCGCCAGGATCGGAATCGCCGGACCACTCCATGCGCTGGCCGGCCGCGCCGCTCCTTGACGGCCGCGCGGCGCAAAGAGAACATGACGCTCGGTTGGTCCTCAAGCCGGAATTCCAATCGGACGAAGTCTGCGAGCCCGCTGCTTCCCAGTCGCTCTCTCACGATTCTGTCGCTGCCCATGATCAGGGACGTGTTTCCGAACATACAAGGGAGAACACGGTCCTCGGGGAGAGACGTTCACCCGCCATAGACGGCCGTCGAATGACGGGCCAACCGGGATATGCTAGCCGGATCGACGAGGGGGCTCAGGCCTTCTTCCGCGCCTTTCGCGGTCCAAGGCGGTCCCGGATCGTCCGGACCAGCTCGCCGGTCTCGGGGAACCGCATCACCCGATCCATGGAGAAGACGACTTGACCGTCCACTTCCACGTCGTATACGCCGTGGTCCCCGGGAACCAGACGCAGGCCCGATAACTCGGGACCGAATTCCTTCAGAATCGCGTCCGCATCCTGCATCGCCTGCGGCTGATATCGACACGGGAGGCAGTACCGGATCAGGACTTCCGGCATCATCCCCGGCACGATGCGGTGCAATAAAAAGCTGCGCCGCACCTAGATTTCCGAGTCGCGATGGCCCTTCAGGTCGAAGGCGGCAAAGCCGCGGTATGCGTTCAGGAAATACCGCACCCTCAGCCATAGTCGCCGCTTTGGTCGCTTCGGGGCCGCGGGGCGTGACCGCTTCGCGGAGGCCACGATCCACCCAACGTCCGGGGTGCCGTATTCCAGGCGCCCGTACTCCCGCAGGGTGAAGTTGCGGTTAGTGTCCGTCCAAATTCGCGTGTTGCCGGGTCCGAATAGGTACATGTCTTGCTACCTCGAAATGGGATAACAACGCCCGCGACGAACCTTATTGACCCGCCTATGGCGGCCGTCGAATGACGGCACCACCTATATGGCCGAGGACCGCGATCGGCTGCCCATGAGTCTCTGGGAAATCTCTTTTCGGACGCAGTACGACTATCCGTTCATCAAAATCTCGGCCCGCCATCCCGGTCTGCCGATCTCGATGTGGTGCATTTGGAACCGGGAGATGATCCAGGTTCCGACCCAGGACGAAAACGTGCTGGATCAGATCGCGAAAGAAATCCGCAAGGCCGGCAAGTGCATTGACCAGTGGGCCGAGGCGGGGGACTCCCGCATCTTCATGCTCAAGTGCACGTGCGCGAACTGGGACAGCCCGTGGAATGTGTGGGAACCCCACGAGGCGGTGGACGCGCCTCCGGCGATCTTCCAGGACGGCTGGGGTTACTTCCGCGTGATTGCGTTCGACGAGGTTCGCACACGAGACCTGTTCAAGGACTTCAACAAGCGCGGACCGACCGAGCTGATCCGGAAACGGGAGCTCCCGTTGTCGGTCCTGCCATCGACCGTCTGGGTGAACACCTTGTTCGGCGACTTGACGTCGAAACAGATGGACGCCTTGCTGAAGGCCCACCGGTATGGATACTACACGTCGCCGCGCGAGGTCACGACGGAAAACATCGCGCGGAGTCTGGGCGTCAGTCGCTCTACGTACGAAGAGCACCTGCGGAAGGCCGAGAACCGGATCGTGGGCAACCTAATTCCGTACTTGCAGCTGTTCGCCGTGGGCGAGAAGAAGCCGGAGAAGATGCTACTCAAAGAGACTCCGCTCGAGCCTGCCATCGAGACGTGAGCTAGGGAGTCGGGGGCGCCGGAGGCTTCGTCGCGGGAGTTGGCACGGCGACCGGTGGGGCCGCGGGGGCAGCCACGACCTTCTCGGGCGGAGGGATCGGACCGCTGTGCGTTTGGCCGATGACCTTGCCGCGGACGACCGCCCCCTTGTCGACGAAGAGCCGGCCACCTTCGTTGATCACATCGCCCTGGACCATGCCATAAATTTCCAGGTCGCCGCCGGCAGACTTCGCTGCTTTGGTCACGAGGCCATGGAGGAGTGCCTTGCCAGTTCGCTCCGCGAGGAGATTCCCGGACACCATTCCGGTCACGTCGCATACGCTGTTGTCCCGCACGAACAGGTCGCCGCGAACGAGTCCAGTCATCGTCGTGGGTCTCGGACCGATCACCACGACGGAACCCTCGAACCGTTCGTCGAGGACGCCTCCGCGGAAGATGCGTACCATGTGAGCGTCTCGCGCTGCCTAACGAGGGGGCGAATTTCAAGATTTCGCCGCGCTCAAGCGTGCGACCCGAGCCATCGTTCCGCGTCGAGAGCCGCCATCGAACCGAAACCCGCGGCCGTCACCGCTTGCCGATACCGGAAGTCATGGACGTCGCCCGCCGCGAAGACGCCATCGACCGACGTGGCCGTCGCAAGGCCGTCGTGTGGCCGGAGGGCGATGTAGCCTTTCTCGAGCTTCAACTGACCCTCGAACACCTGTGTCGCGGGCGAATGCCCGATGGCGAGGAATAGGCCGTGGACCTTGAGGTCGGAGGTCTTCCCGGTCTTCTTGTTCCGGATTCGGACCCCCTCTACCTTCGCGTCGCCGAGGACATCCACGACCTCCGAATCCCAGAGGACCTTCACGTTCGAGGTCTTGAGCAGGCGTTCCTGCATGATCTTGCTCGCCCGGAAGGCGTCCCGTCGGTGCACCACGCTGACGGTCTTGCACAGTTTCGACAAGTAGAGAGCTTCCTCCATCGCGGTGTCGCCACCGCCGACCACGACGACGTCGAGGCTTTTGAAGAAGAACCCGTCACACGTCGCGCAGGCACTGACCCCGCGGCCTTTCAGGCGCTCCTCGTTCGGGAGGCCAAGATACCTCGCGTTGGCTCCCGTGGCGATGATGACGGACCGGGCTTCGTGGGCTCCGTCGGAAGTCCATACGATGAGGGGACGTTTCGTGAAATCGACTTTCGACACGTTGTCATCCACGAAGTCCGCTTTGAATCGCTCCGCCTGCTTGCGCCAGAGCTCCATGAGCTCGGGTCCTTGGACTCCAGCGGGGAAGCCCGGATAGTTTTCGACGTCCGTAGTGATCATGAGCTGTCCTCCCGCCGTGGTACCGGCGATCACGAGTGTCTTCAGCCCGGCTCGTGTGGCATAGATCGCGGCGGTGAGGCCGGCGGGCCCCGAGCCGATGACGATGACGTCGTAGACGGGAGGCATGACATCGGTTCAAGGTCCCGGTTCGACATAAGAGTTGCCCCGGTCGAACGCGCAACCTAAAAACCACGACGACTTTCCTCCGACTCGTGGCATCGAAGGACCTCGAGCGCCTCTTCGCTCTCCTCCCGACATTCGAACATCAGAAGGGCATTCGGCTCTTCGACGATGTCGCGAAGGACCCCGCGACCGCGGGGCCGATCTTGCAGGAACTCCTGGCCGTCGTCTCGAACCACGACGACCCCCAACTCCACACGCCGCACGGCGTCTTGACGATGCACGCAGGCCGCGAGCTCCTTCGACTCACACGGCCTCCCGGCGGATTGGGTCTCCTCCGATTCCTCATCTTTTACAATTTCAGTCTGCCGAAACGGCCCCTGACCGCGTCCCAGGTCGAGGCGGCCGCCCGCGCGATTCCGTCCGCGTCCGAGGAGGATCAGGCGCTCGCCTACCGCAAGTTCGTGTTCGAGCGCATGGGTCCTAAGGCCGCTCCCCTCCTTGCCCGAATCGCACTCGACCATGGCATCGAGACGGCGGCCCACCTGGCGATCCGCACCTCCCTCGACGACCTCGGGCGCCTCGGCCACAACCTCGCGCTTGCGGTGGGCTACGCGGACGTCGCTTCGATCCTCGGTCTCCCACGCGGCCTCGTGCCCCTGGCGAACCTCGGATATGTGCAATCCGTGGGTCTCCAAGGAGTCCCGCCGACCGAGATTCCGCCCCTCGCTCCACCGAACCGCGGGAACGCGGACGCGGACGCATTGGCCTCGCTCCTCGAGGAATGGGAGTTCGATCGCGTCCAGCCAATCCTGCAAACGTTCGCCTTCGAAGGGAGGGCCGATGAAGCGTACCGGCCTTTGCTCATCGCGGCGAGCGCGGAGCCGGGGTTCCTCGGCCACACGTTGACCGAAGTGCACACGGCGCGCCTCGCGAGCCGATTCCTGACCCCTTCGGAGAACGCATGGCTCTCCTGGAAGTTGTATCGAACCCTCACGACCCGATTCGGGTATCCGGAGTTCCTGAGGCTCGGGAAGCCGGAAAATCAGGACCGACCCTCCATGCTCGCGGCCCTCGAGTCGAGCCTGCGGTACAAGTCGCCCCCGGCGGAGGAGACCGTTCGGCATGCCCTCGAGGCGGACGTGCCTTTGGAGGACATCCTCGCCGCGGTCGTCGACTTCTACGGGCAATGGACGGTCGGGGAGAAGGAACACACGATCAGCTATCTGAACGCCGTCCTCCAGACGGCGAAGTTCCTCGGGAAAGAGGAGGCCCTTCTTCCGCTCGCGATCGGCCTCAGCAAACTCCCCTTCTGACCGCACGAATGGCTCGAGGGCTCGTCGCGTTTCATCTCGCGTCCGTCGGCCGAGCCGACTTCGGTCCCGTGACCCTCGGTCGGACCATCTCGAAGACGTCCTGCGTCCGACAGTACTGCGGACCGCCCAACCGCCCGATGGCGTGCAGCTTCCGCGCATCGACGATTCCGTTTGTCAACACGCGGTCATCGACATGCAGCCGGACCGCTTCGCCGAAGAACACGGTGTTGTCCGCGACGCGCACGGCGCGGACCAAGCGGCATTCGAAGTTCACCGGCGAATTCGCGATTCGCGCGGGCCGGACGACCTCGGATGGAGCCCGGGCGAGACCCGCTTCGTCAAACTCGCTCACGTCGGGTGCGTAGTCGCCCGAGGCGATGTTCATTTTCTCCGCGATCGATTCGGTGACGAGGTTAACGACGAACTCGCGTGTGTCGAGGACGTTGCGCGTCGTGTCCTTGGGATGCGTATCGCGGTCTCCGACGGACACGCCGAGGACCATCGGGTGGCTCGAGACGCCCATGCTGTAGGAGAACGGCGCACAGTTGTCGATCCCGCTTCGGCTCACGGTCGAGACGAAGGCGATGGGCCGCGGTATGAAGGCCGAGATCATGAGACGATACGCCTGGCGTTCGGGGACCGACGAAGGATCGAGGATCATGCGAGAGCCTCCTCGCTGGAACAACGGGCGTGCGATAAGGATTCCTTCGACACGTACGAGTTGTTTAAGTCGGCGGACCGCGGTCCTAGGTGTGCATCATGGAGACCGGCGAGTACATCCTGCTCTTCGATCGCGACTGCGGCATCTGCAGCGCGTTGAGCCGCTGGATTGGCGCCGCGGACCTCCGACATAGGATCCGAGTCCGGACGATACAATCCTCGCGGGAGCTCCTCCGTGGGATTCCCGATGAGCGCATGCTCGACGCCTTCCATATCGTCGCGCCGAGCGGTCAATTGACGACGGGGGGCGACGCGGTCCCGACCCTGATCGAAGCGTTGCCGATGGGTGCGGGGTTCGGACGGATCCTTCGTAGCTCTCGGGGTCTCATGTCTCGGGTCACCGCGTTCTACGGGTTCCTCACCCGGTTTCGCGACCAGCTCGTCTGCCGCGTGGCTTTTGGGGAGACGTCGGAGGGTTCTCTCCGGTGACGAGAGACCGTAGGAGCTTCAATTCCTTCCGGTAGCCTCCATCGGTGCCTGGAAACTCGAGGACCGCGGGAATTTCCCGGAAACGTTCGTCATTCACCAGGAACCGGAACGGGTCTTGGCCCAGTTTTCCTTTCCCGATGTCCTCGTGGCGGTCGGCCCGCGATCCCAAGTCGCCCTTCGAGTCGTTGAGGTGAAACGCTCGAACGCGCGACAGCCCCACGGTCCCCTCGACGTCCCGCAGGAGAGCGTCGTATCCTTCCCGCGTACGGAAGTCGTAGCCCGCCGCGAACGTATGGCACGTGTCGATGCACACCGCCAGCCGCTCGGGATGCGAACAGGCCTTCATGATCTCCGCGAGCTGCGCGAAGGTGTACCCGACGACACTGCCCTGGCCCGCGGTGATCTCGAGGACCGCGAAGACGTCGGGCGCTTCCGAATGGTCCAAGGACCAATCCAGACTCGCGGCGATTGTCTTGAGCGCATAGGCCTCCCCCTTGCCGAGGTGTGCCCCCGGATGGAATATGACGTCCCGGATGCCGAGCACCTGGGCCCGATCCAATTCCTCCACGAATGCCGCGCGGCTGTAGCGCAATCCGTTTTTCTTCGGAGAAGCGAGGTTGATCAGGTAGTTCGCGTGGATGACTGCGCGGGCCAACCCATGCTTTTTCATGTTCTCCTGGAACGCCTGGGCCTCTTCGGGCGGGATCGGTTTCGTCTTGCGGAGCATTCGTGGGCTCCTCGAGAAGATCTGGATCGTTTCGCAGCCGACGCTCCGGCCGCGGGACGGGGCGAGGGCGATGCTCTCCGAAATCGAGATGTGAGCCCCGAGATACATGGCGTCCCCGTTCGGAATCCGACGCACGCGGATGAGCTTTGCCGAGTCGCATCGGGTATCATTCAACCGTGTAGGGGGCCGTCGTGCGGCGGGCCTTCACGATCAAGTACGACAGGGTGAGGTGCCTCTCTCTGCGGGCGAAGGCGTCGGTCAGCTCTTGCCAGCGGCCGTCCTCGACCCATCTTCGGACGGTCGCGTCGCGGAGGAAGAGCTCGACCTCGCGGAGATCCTCGAACTCGGCCACCGTCGTGTCGACGCCCATGAACTCGATCGCGAACCGGTTTTCCTCCAGGAGGTCGCGCATCGAGTCCTCGTAGAATGCGAATCGAGAACCGCGCCGCGTCTCCTTCCAGTGGTCCCCATGATGTGCCGCGAAGATGAACGTGCCTCCAGGCCTCAGGGCCCGAGACGAGTGCCAGATGATTTCCGGGGACATGCACAGGTTGCTGATCACCGCGTCAATGGGATCCCGCGAGAATTCATGGTATGGCGTCTTCTCGACATCGCCCAGCACGAATTCCGTGTTTCGGAAGTCCCGGATGCCCGCGTACGCGCGAGCGTGCATGAGCTTCACGCGGTCCAAATCCACGCCGATGACTCGGGCCCCGACCGAGGCCGCGACGAAAGCGAGCCGCCCCTCGCCCGTCCCGACGTCCAATACGCGTCGCCCGCGTAAATCCTCGTGACGGACCTGTTCGAGGAGCATCGGCCGAAGAGAGTCCACGTCCTTCGCTGCCTCCCGCCACGGCAGATGGCGGCTCACGCGCGCGACGTCCGGCATCGGGTTTCTCCGGTCCGCATCGGCCCGCGGAGAATAAGAGGGCTCCGGTGAACGCGAGCAAAATCCACACGCTTATAGGCCGGACCCCGATGGTGGGAGCGGATTCGCGATGGACATCAAAGACCACGGCCACTACATCGCTGGGAAGTGGGTCTCCGCCGCCTCGGGGACTCAGACCGAGGTCCTCGACCCCGCGACGAACCGACCGATTGCGCGGGTCGCCTCCGGGACGAAGGACGACGTGAGTGCCGCGGTCGAAGCCGCGCGGAGCGCCTTCGAATCCCCGGAATGGAGGGATCTCGATCCGAGCAAGCGCGGTCGGCTCCTCTGGCTCCTGGGGACCCAGCTGCGGGACCATTTCGAGGAATTGTCGCGGCTCGAATCCCTGAACGTCGGCAAACCTCTCCGCGAGGCGAAGGGCGATGTCGCCTACGTGTACAAGTTGTTCGAATATTATGCAGGCATGGCAGATAAAATTCAGGGCGAGACCATCCCGGTGCCCGGCGCGCGGCTGGACTACACCTTGCGCGAGCCGCTCGGAGTGACGGCCCACATCGCACCCTGGAACTATCCGCTCCTCCTCGCCTCCCGCGGGATCGCGCCGGCCCTCGCCGCGGGGAACACCGTGGTCCTGAAACCAGCGACCCTCACGCCGCTCACAGCCCTTCGGCTCGGTGAGCTCGCCACCGCGGCGGGCTTCCCTCCCGGCGTCATGAACGTGATCACGGGCCCCGGTCGGTCGGTGGGAGAGGGCCTGGCGAACCATCCCGCTGTCGATTCTGTCACCTTCACCGGGTCCACCGAGACCGGCAAGCAGCTCCTCCGGATCGTCTCCGATCGCGTGATCCCGACGACCCTGGAGCTCGGCGGCAAGAACCCGCAGGTCGTGCTGCCGGACGCGAAGATGGACCGGGCGGTCAAGGGCGCTCTCTGGGGCGCCTTCCAAAACGCGGGGCAAATGTGTTGGGCCGGGTCCAAGCTACTCCTGCATGAGGACATCGCGTCCTCGTTCCTCGTGAAACTGAAGGACCAGACCGAGAAACTTCGCCTCGGCCCCGGCCTGAAGGAGGACGTTCAGATGGGCCCCCTCGTGTCGCGGGAGCAGGCGGCGAACGTGACGAAGGCGATCGACGAGGGTGTATCGCGGGGCGCGAAGGTCCTCGCCGGCGGTCACCGCCCGGAGGCCGCGGACCTGAAGGACGGGAACTTCCTGAAGCCCACGATCTTCGAGGACCCGCCGCTCGAATCTCGCGTGGCCCGGGAGGAAGTGTTCGGTCCCGTTCTGGCGGCCTTCCGGTTCGCCGATCTTGACGAGGCGATCCTCCGGGCCAATGACACGCCCTATGGACTGTCCGCGGGCGTCTGGACCCAGGACGTCGCGAAGGCCCATGCGGTGGCGAAGCGCCTGCAGGCCGGCATGGTGTCGATCAACGAGTATCCCGTCACGTTCCCGCAGACGCCCTTCCTCGGGTGGAAGCAATCCGGCCTGGGCCTGGAGCAAGGGGTCGACGCGGTCCTCTTCTACACGCACGTGAAGAACGTCCTCGTGAACCTCGAGTGAGACGATGATTCACGTCGCGCCGAGCGCGGTGCTCGTCGGAGACGTGACGGTCGAGGACGGCGCGAGCGTTTGGCACGGGGCCGTGCTCCGTGGCGATTTCGATTCCATCGTGGTCGGGCGGGACTCGAACGTCCAGGACAACGTGGTCGTGCATGTGGATCGCGGCCTGCCCGCGACCTTGGGAGCCAGGGTCACCGTCGGCCATGCCGCGGTCGTCCACGGATGCACTGTTGGCGCCGACTGCCTGATTGGGATGAACGCGACAATCAATAGCGGGGCCGTGATCGGCCAAGGCTCCGTCGTCGCGAGTGGCGCGGTCGTCCTGGAGTCGGCACAGATTCCAGCGGGAAGCGTGATCGCGGGAGTCCCTGCGAAGGTGATCCGCTCCGTCGACGAGACCCTCCGACGCCGGATCGACCTTTCATGGACGATATACCGAAAGCTCGCGGAACAAAGCCTTCCTCCACGGCCGCCGCTTCGCGGTACGCCTTCGAAGCAAGCGGTGTTCGATTTGTCCGAAGAATTCACTCGTCTGATTCGCGAAAAGTGAGCTCCGAACGTTTTATCGAGCCTCCGGGTATCCGCGCCCCGATGACGCGCTTCACGACCGACATCCAGATGCGGTTCCGGGACATCGACGGTATGGGCCATGTGAACAACGCCGTGTACCTCTCCTATACCGAGCTGGCCCGCACCCAGTTCTACATGAAGCAGGCGCGCAAGAAGGCGTTGGAGGACATCGACTTCATCCTGGCCCATGTGGACATCGACTTCGAGTCCCAGGCGGTCTGGGGAGACGAGATTCAGGTCACCGCATGGCCATCGAAGATCGGGACGTCGTCATTCACGTTGACGTATGAGGTGTCGGAGAAACGGAGCGGTCGTGTCCTCGCCCGAGCGAAGAGCGTGCAGGTTTCGTACGACTACGAGAACAAGAAATCGAAACCGATTCCGCCCGAGTTTCGGAGACTCTTGGAGGGAGCGCTCGAGGGTTAGGGTACGACTCCCTTTCCCGCAAGGAGTTCCCGCAACCGTTCCGGCGCCGACGTCGGTTGGCTACATACATTGCCCTGACAGACGAACGCGACAGGTCCCGCCTTCGCCTCCTTGGTCTTCCTCATCGGCTCGATGAGCGCTGGCATGTAAGAGTCCTCCTTGTCGACGATCAGCAGGGTCTTCCCCGGCGCGAAGCTCTCCGCCGCAGCAAGCTGGAGGGACCTGACCTCGGGCGCCGTCCGTGGTCCGAGGATCACGATCTCCGGGGGCGGGTGGATCCATAGCTCGGCGGCGAGGTGATACGTGCCCGCGAAGACGGGACCGTAGCGGCCCGCCTCCCCGGCGAAGGAGATCAGGAGTTCATCATGGCGCAAGCGGTACTCGTCGTTCCCCGTGAGCGCGTGGAGACGCTGCAGGGCCAGGGCGGCCACCGGATTCGCGCCGGCGTAGGGGGAATCCTCGAAGGGCCGGCGTCGAATCTCCCGGAGCGTGAGTCCGTCGCCCTCGTGGAGGTCCGACGCGAGATCGACGAAGCCACCGGCCCGGTCCCAGAAGTGCTTCAAGGCGAAGGTCATGACCTCTTCGGCCGTTCGGAGATATCCTGAGTCTCCCGTGGCCGTGAAGGCGACGAGCAGGGCATCGACCACGTAGACGTGGTCTTCGAGGAGACCAAGGACCTTGCGCTTTCCGTCCGCGGAGGCATGCCACATGCCGTGTTCCTTGGACCACATCTCCTTCCGGATCCGATCGAGGGACTTCAGCGCGAACGCGCGGAGGTCATCGCGCCCGAACGCCATGGCGGCCTCGAGGACGGCGCTGATCATCATGCCGTTCCACGACGCGAAAATCGTCCGGTCCACCGCGGGCATCGGTCGGCGGTCGCGGACGGACTTCAGCTTCTTGCGGCCGCTCGTGAGGAGATCACGGACCCGGTCGACCGGAATCCCGAGGGCCTTCGCGATCGCCTCCGGTTCCTGATCGATGAACAGGACGTTCTTCCGCGGGTTGTGGTGCATCTCCCCTCGCTCCCCGACTTCGTAGAACAGGACGAGGACGCGCGCTTCTTCCGGGTCCACCGCCGCCTTCAGTTCCTCCAGGGTCCACGTGAAGTAATCGCCATCGTCATCGAGGCCGACGTCCGCGTCTTGGCTCGCGTAGTACCCGCCCCGGGTGCGGTCCGAGAGGACCTCCTCGGCCCAGGCCAGGATTCCCTCCGCCGCGTCTCGGTAGATCGGGTCCTTCGTGAGCTGCCACGCATGAACGTAGTTCGCGAGGAGTCCCGCGTTGTCGTAGAGCATCTTCTCGAAGTGCGGGACGATCCACCGCGGGTCTGTCGAGTACCGATGGAACCCGCCTCCGATTTGGTCATAGACGCCCCCTCGGGCCATGGAGGTCAGGGTGCGCGTGACGATCGTCCGCAGGCCCTCCTCTCGAGTGCGGCGGTAGCGGGCCATGACCCACTCCATCGTCCCGGGATGGGGGAACTTCTGCTGTCCCGAGATGCCCCCGTTGACGGGGTCGAATTGGCCTCGAAGGGAGTCCGCGCTTTCCTTCAGCATCGCCTCGTTCGCGACGCCTTCTTCCACGAGGGGTTTCCGGCCCTCCGCGAGGGCTTGGTGGAGGGCATCTGCCTCCCGCAGCGTGTCCGCACGGTTCGTCCGGTAGTATTCGGCCATCGCGAGGAGCACCCGACGGAATCCCGGTCGACCGTGGGTGTCCTTCGGCGGGAAGTACGTCCCGCCGTAGAAGGCCTTCCCATCGGACGTGAGGAACCCTGTGAGAGGCCATCCTCCTTGACCCGCGATGGCGCCGACCGCCTGCTGGTACCGGGCGTCGATGTCGGGCCGCTCGTCTCGGTCGACCTTGACCGCGACGAAATGTTCGTTGATGACCTTCGCCAGGTCCGGGTCCTCGTAGGACTCGCGGTCGATCACATGGCACCAGTGGCACCACGTGGCCCCGATGTCCAGGAGGATCGGCCGATCGAGCTCCTTGGCGCGCCGGAACGCCTCCTCGCCCCACGGATACCAGTCGACCGGCTGATGGGAAGCCCCCTTGAGGTAGGTGGAGGTCTCCTTCGCGAGGCGATTGGGACGGCTCTCCGTCATCCGAACGACGCATGCGCCCGGTCGCTATGGCCTTTTGGGACTCGTCCCCGTGATCACTTCCGATAGAATTCCGTGAAGCCGCAGTTGTGGCAGGCGAAGGCTTCGAACTGGGAGAATACGGCGAACGCGCCCGCGAGCACGTGGCCGACGGCGAGGGGGCCGTCGCCGGCTCGGACGCTCTCGAAACGCTCGATCCCCGTACTCCCGCATTTCGGGCACGGACGGCCGGACTTCATGGGGGCCAAAGTTGCGGTCCGAGAAGAAAAAGATATCCCGGGAGTTCCGGTGGATAGCCTTCGATCTACGCCTTCTTCAGTCGATCCGAGAACTGCTTGCGGAACTTCACGACCTTCGGCGCGACGACGGCGCGACAATAGCCCGCGGTAGGATTCTTGCGGAAGTAGTCTTGGTGGTACTCCTCCCCGCGGTAGAACGCGGTGAGCGGAGCCACCTCCGTCACGATGGGTCTCCGCCAGATCCCGGCTTCCTCGATCTCCCGGATGACCTGCTTTGCCACCTTCTCTTGTTCCGTGGAGTGCGTGAAGATCGCGGAGCGATACTGCGTGCCCTCGTCGGCTCCCTGTCGGTTCAGCGTGGTCGGATCGTGGACCGAGAAGAAGATCCGCAGGATGTCGACGAGGGGAATCGTCTGCGGGTCGAAGGTGACCTGGACGGCCTCCGCATGACCAGTGGTGTCCGTGCAGACGGCTTCGTAGGAAGGATTCGCCAGATGTCCGCCGGAATACCCGACCTCGACCTTCTCGACCCCGCGGAGGTCTTGGAAGATCGGCTGAAGGCACCAGAAACATCCGCCGGCGACGGTCGCGACCTCTCGATTCGGATTCGTATCGGTCATCGTGGACCTCGATGGATGATTCGGCCCCGGTTCAGATGAAGGTTTGCCCTGGTTCGTCGGGTGGCCTCAGGGTCACGTCAGCAGCTTCGCGGCGTTCGTGCTCAGGATCCGTTCCAGGGTCGCCTCCTTCAGAGGAAGGGCCCGCAAGCCCTCGATTTCCTCGCGGATCCCGGGGACTCCGGGCGCCGGCCAGTCCGACCCGAAGACCACCTTGGAGGCGATCTCCTCGAGCCGGGGGAACCATTCCAACAGCCGCCGCGGTGGGATGCTCGAGATGTCCAGGTACAGGTTCGGATGCCGGCGGAGGAGGTAGAACGCGGTCTCGCACCAGAGCGGGCGGCCCCCATGGGCCATGAGGATCGTGAGATCGGGGAAGTCTTGGGCGACGTCATCGAGGTCCATGGGGTCTCCGAACTTGGACCGCGCACCCGGGAACACGGAGGTGCCGGTGTGGACCATGACGGGCATCCGAAGCCGCTCCGCGGTCTTGTAGATCGTGCGGAGCGAAGGCAGTCGTCCGTCCACGTACCCGTTCGCGGGGAACAGCTGATGGGGCGGATGGATCTTCATGCCGCCCATCTCCCACTTTGAAGCGAGTCGTTCCACGTCCCGCTTCGCATCCTTCGTCCGTTTCGGATGGACCGAGCCGAACGGGATCAAACGCTTGCGGTCCTCGCGGGCGAATTCCCCGACGAAACGGTTCACGTCCTCGGTGAAGCCCATCACTTCGGGAGCGACGTAGTTGATCAGGCACGCTCGCTCCACCCCGGTGGCGTCGAGGTGACCCAGGAACGCGCGGGGATCGTCGATCAGCCGCGAAGTGTTCTCCCGTTCCGGGACTTGCGGCCAGAGCATCTTGAAGATGGCCGGCTTCAGCGTCCGGTAGGGCTCGACATGGACGTGGACGTCCGTGATTCCCGGCACGGGCCGCAGTACCCAGGGGGCGCGGAAAGCCTTTTCGCCGTTGCCAGAACGATCAGTTCGGACTCGGGAGTTTTCGGATCACTTCCCGATAGTCCCGATACGGAGTCGTGCAGGGCGGCCCGTCCGCGTACAACAGGACGTTCTCGCCCGGGTCCGCATTGCTGAGGGCGAGGATCGTCGACGAGACGGTGCCGCCGCCTGGACCGTGGACGCACAGGCCGATGCCTCCAGGTCCCGCGGCGTGCGTGCGCAGGGTCCTCTGGAGCGACCGGACCACCTCCTCGGAATCGAGGGAGACCTTGGCGAGGATCCCTTGGATGAATTGCACCTTCGGATCGGTCGCGATGTTCCCGCCCTCGTTCGTCAGGACATTCAGGCCCTCGTGCCCTCGGGTCATCGACAGCTCGCCGTCGTACCGAAAGAAGCGCACCTCCTTTTTCGATGCGACGAAGAGGTTCCAGAAGTTGTACTCATGCTCACGCACTTCTCGTTGGAGGAACACGTCGACGCCGGCCACGTTCGGCTGCCGCAACGCGTCCAGCACCAATTGCCCGCGAGAACGGGCCGTGGCGGACGCGCGTCCGCGCCGGTTCGACAGGGCCACGACCAGGCCCGTCCCGCTCGCGCCGATCCACGTCCCGCCGGCCTTGCGGTCCCTCGGGGCGACGATGACCGGCGCGCCTTCGATCACGGAGGGAGGGTCCGCGGCTCGGCTCGCGGATTCGTCCCGGTTCATGCCGATGACGAGGTCGTAGCCCGGGACCGACTTCCAGATCCCGATGAGGGTGCACATCCGGGCTCACTTCGATTGCTTGAGGTCGTATGCCCGCATCTGCGCCACGCGAGCGACGTCGGGCCGTCCGCCTTTCGTTGCAGACTCCATGGCAAGTTCGTATGCAAGGACGGTCGCGTCGCGCAGACCCCGGTCGCTGGCCGTGGAGGCTTGCTCGCTCATCGCTTCTGCCGTATCGAAGAAGTACTTCGCCGCAGTCAGGTGGTCCCCCAGCGCTCGGAAGAACTCGGCCGCGAAGAGGCCTTCGTGGGTTAGCCCCTCCGCTCCTTCCGCGAAATTATCCTTGAGAACGGAGGCATACTCTTTCGCAACCATCGGGAGGGACGGGTCGCCGTGGAGATCTTGCACGGCGTTCCGGTATTCAACGAGGGCCAAGTAGTTGCGTTCATCGGGCGCCATTTCTTCGTCTTTGAGAGCGAGATATCCTTGTCCAGCCTTCCGGCGCCATGCGCCGGCCTTCTTGAGATGGCCGAGTTTCTCCGCGCAACGGGCGAGCGCCTGAAAGATGCCTACTCGGTCCAGCGGAGATCCGGATTCGGTGAGTTTCGCGTAATGCTCGAGTGCTTTGGAGAAGTCGCCAAGCGCCTCGGCCGCAATCGCGTCAATGAGGTCGGACATGGAGGACGCAAGCCCTCGCAGGTTATCAGCCTGCGCTCAGAGTTCGGCCCACTTGCCGTGGCCTTCCCACACGCGCACGTGCATCGGGAACTGGATCTTGTCGTGCATCCGCTTGGAGATCAGCTCGCAGATATTCTCGACCGTCGGGTACTCGATGAACGTGTTCCAGTCCTTGTGGTCGTAGTCCGCGAGGATCGTGCGCAGGGTCTTCTTGAGATCGGCGAAGTCGAGGAGCATGCCGCCCTTGTGGTCCCCCTCGATGAAGACGTCGACTTGGTATGTGTGGCCGTGTAGCGAACCGCAGCGCTCGTGGCCCGGGAGGTGATGCGCGCAATCGATGTATTCCGTGACTCCGAGTTTCATCCGCTCTCGACGAAAGGCACGACCGCCATAAAGGTTGGCCTGCGGCCCTCAGAGCGGTGTCACGGTGAGGAAGTGGAGAGGGCCTTTTCCCCGCTGCAGGAACTGGTGCATCTCGTTCGATTGTACGAGGAACACGACACCGGGTCGCAGAGGGATCTTCTTGCCGTCCAGGATCACGATCCCGTGGCCCTCGGTCACGACCAGCTGGTGATCCCATTCGTGACGATGCATGGTGGAATACCCGCCCTTTCCAATGATGAGCTCGTGCATCGCGGTCTTTCGCGCTCCGTCTTCGCGGCTGATGAGCGGTTTCATCTTCACGTTGTGGCTGCCTTCCTCCAAAAAGCGAATCGCGGGGACCGACCGAACGTGGGTCGAGTACAAGCGGCCCGGGAAACCCGCCGCCCTCCTTAGATTTTGCGCCAGCCCTGCGTCATGCCTCGTACGCGACCGGGTCCTCGACGCCCACCTTGGCGAACGCATCCCGGCGCTCGCGGCAGGAGACGCACGTGCCGCAATGGACTTCGCGGTCCCAGTAGCACGACCAGGTCACATCGAAGGGGACCTTCATGTCGAGGCCCATGCGGATCACGTCGTCCTTCGATTTCCCGCTCAACGGCACGAGGATCTGGACGGGGGACGCATCGTAGGACCAGAGGCTCAGATGGAAGACGCTGTTGAGGAAGTTGAAGAACTTCGGGCTCGCGTCCGGGAACGATTCCGGATCGATCCCGTTGTGGCCACCGACAATATATCGGACGGCATCGAGTTCGGCATAATGGCCCGCGAGGCCGTAGAAGATCAGGTTCCGACCGGGGATGTACCCCTCCGGGGAATCGAGGAGTCGGCGGTTCTCGAAGCCCTCCTTACGGAGGTCGTCCACCTCTTTCAGAAAGGGCAGGTCGACGCGACGCAGCGGCCCCGTACCGATCCGCGAGGTGAGGGCCAACACGGCGTCGTGTTCGCGCCGGGGTCGCCCGAAATAATCGAACGTCAGAGGGCGGATGTCCCAGCCCTGTTGCTTCGCCCACCACAGTGTGACCGCCGAATCGATGCCGCCAGAAAGGAGGATGATCGCGCGTTCCATGGAGAGGACCGTCTTTATGCGCCGCGACGCCCGGCGTGCGGCCCCCGGCCGGAGGCTTCCGACCCATAAATATCTGTCCCAGACCCGTCCGACCGGAGGCGGTGAGTACCTCATGCGACCGGGGGCGGGGGCAGGTGGTACGGATGCCAAAGGACCCCGAGTTCGTCCTCGATTCCCTCGATCGGTTCGCCCTGCCATTGAGCGAGCCGCTCACCATACCGGTCGCGAAGGACCGTGAGCAGGTGGCGCAAGCGGTGCACGATGGCTTCGGTTTCACCCGCGGTCACCAGGACCGCGACGACGAGTCCGGCCTCGTTACACATGACAAACCGGTGGTCTCCGAGGCTTACCTCATGGACCTCGCCGTCCCTCTCGCTGAATGCCTCGCGGACGAAGGACGAGATCGCCGAGATCATGCTCCCCACGACATCCCGGTCTTTGTCCGTCATTAGGGTTCGTGACATGTGTTTGACCAGGAGGCCGTTGGAGCCGATCACGAAGACCTCTTCGATCATGGGTTCGGGGGGCGCGACCGGCGCGGCTTCAGCGGGCGGCGGAGGCGGCGGTGGCAGCGCAGGACCTTGCGACGACGCGGGCTTCAACGTCACCTCGATCTTCGTCGGGACGCGCTTTCTCATGGCTCGCACGTGCCAGAGATCGGAGGACGCCCATGCGAACGCGAGGCCGCTGCCCATCGGCAGGTACCAGCCGATCCGCTGTCCCCACACCTCGCTCACGGTACCGCGGATCGAGCCGGAGAACTCCCGGATATTCGAACTCACGTCGCTCGTCGCCGCGTCTGGAATGGCGAAGGCGATCGTGAAGATGGTGTACAGAATCGGCGCCGCCGCGGCGAGGAAGGCGATGCCCGCGAAGATGCCCCGAAACTTCCTCCACTTGGAGACGATGCCGAGGGCGATGCCGGCCGCTCCCGCGATGAGAGCCAGGGTCATGAAGCTCTGATAGTCGGCGAAGACCTTCGCCATGTGAGGTTGGGCCCGCCCGGAAGGCAGCCCGGCGAGCTGGTCGTACGTGTAGTTGCGGAAGGTCGTCACACCGGTCGTGTTGTTGTAAAGCGTCTGGCCCGCGCTGAAGGGCCGGTAGTCCCATGTCTCCCGGGACACCGAATCCACCCTCTGGTACTCCCACACGGGTTGGCCGAAGGCGACCAAGGCGATGGTGATGGCTACGCCCGCTGCGGCGAGGCCAGACCAGACGGACATGGCTGCAAAAACGAGGCGGCCGACCGGTTAAGAGGCCTCCCACGTGGTTATCGTCTTTGACAACGCCGAATCAAATCCGAGAAAGCGCTCTCAACGGTCCTTCCACTGGGCCTCGCGCTTTTCGAGGAAGGCCTGCACGCCCTCTTCTTTGTCCGCGGAGGCCATGGCGAGGGCGAACAGGGTCTGTTCGTACCGAAGGCCCTGGTCGAGGGGAAGTCGGGTGGACGCGCGAATGGCGGCCTTCGCGAGGCGGACCGCGAGCGCACTGTGAGCGGCAATCTTGCCCCCGATCTCGAACGTCCGGGGCTCAAGCCTGGCATTCGGCACGACTTCGTCCACGAGCCCGATCCGAAGGGCTTCGGCGGCGTCGATGCGGTCGCCGGTGAGGGTGAGCTTCATCGCGTTGCCGAGTCCGACGAGGCGGGACAGCCGCTGGCTCCCGCCGCCACCCGGAATGATTCCGATGTTCAGCTCCGTCTGTCCCAGGGTTGCGCGGCTCGAGGCGATTCGGATGTCGCAGGCCATCGCGAGTTCGAGTCCGCCGCCGAAACAATAGCCGTTGATCATCGCGAGGATCGGCTTCGACATTCGGTCCACGGCGTCGTACAGCGTGCCATGCTCGTACATGCGCCACTGGTCCATCGGAGTGCGTCCCTGGAATTCGTGGATGTCCGCCCCCGCGGTGAAAGCCTTCTGACCCGCCCCGGTGATCACGACCACGCGCGTCGCCTTGTCCGCGTCAAGTTCACGGAGGGCGCGGACGAGTTCCTCCTTGAGGACCATCGACATCGCGTTCAGTTTGTCCGGGCGGTTCAGGGTGACGAGCGCAATCGAATCCTGAGAACGGACCAGAATCGTCTCGAATTTCATGGGATACGTCGGGGCAAGGCCACGGGGCACCTTGAGTCCTCGCTTCCATGTCAACCTTAAAGAAGGTTAACACCCCGGGAAGTAGGAGACCGTTTCCATGGCCCGACGTTCGGAATCACTTGCCCTGGAACTTGGGCGCCCGCTTTTCGAGGAACGCGCGGAATCCTTCTTTGGCGTCCGCCATCGCGAAGAGGCGGTTCTGCAACTCCCGCTCGAGGGCGAGGCCCTCGTACATCGGCATCTCCGTCCCTTCCGTCACGGACCTCTTGATGAGCCCGACTGCCCGGCCGGAATGCTGCGGATAGGCGAGCCCTTTCGCGAAGGCCATCGTCTCGTCCCAGAACTTCGCCCGCGGGAACACGCGGTTGAACAGGCCCCAGTCGAGGGCGTCTTTCGGGGTGATCATGCGCCCCGTCGCCATGAGGTCGATCGCTCGACTCTTCCCGACGAGCCGGGGAAGGCGCTGCGTGCCTCCGGTTCCAGGCAAGACACCGAGGGTGACCTCCGGTAATCCGACCCGCCAAGCGCCATCGGAGGCGACGCGGAGGTCTGTCGCCATCGCGATCTCGAGGCCACCGCCAACGCAGTGGCCGTCGATCGCGGCGATGAAGAGCTTCGGTGTGCTCTCCATCTTGTTCAGGATCTCCTGGCAGTTCAGGCAGAACATCGCCTTGTAGTCGGGGGTGGACGAAGCGAGGAGATTGATGTCCGCGCCCGCGGACCAGATGCCATCCAGTTTCGATGCGAGCACGCAGACGTCGATGTCGTCGTCGAAACGGACGTCGTCGATCATCGTGTTAAGATCTCGCATCAGGTCCGCGTCATACGTGTTCGCCTTCGGCTTGTTCATCCACGCGACGGCGACACGGTCTCTCTTCTCGAGCGAAATGTAAGTCAGGTCCATCGCACGGCCTCGTCCGTTGCAAGGTGCCCGGCTGTAATAAACGCTAGCCCTTCATCCGTGGCGTGAGATTTCGGGCGTCCCCCATTTCTCGTTGAAGAGGAACTCCTCTTTCACGAAGTCCCAATGCCGACTCCTCATGTACCGGTCCGGTAGGACCGTTCGGAGGTAGTCGACGTACGCGGCACGATCGATTGGCTTTCCACCCTCCGTGAGGACGTGGCCGTGGACGTCGTAAGGTAGGTAGACATAACCAACCCCGGCCGCATCGGATCCGGCCATCCGATAGTCGCCGAACTCCGCGAGGCCGCGGATACGGAAGAACCTCCGGTCCGGGAGGAAGACGAGATCGTCTTTGCTCAGTCCGTGCCCGTCCTCGCCCTTCTCCGTGAGACGCCGCAGGATCGCCTCCGCCTCCTCGCGGTTGCAACGGGCCTTCGCCTGGATGATCGCCACGTTCACGTCCCGGACCTTCCCGCGGACCTCGTCGATGTAGATGGTCTGTGCCTCTCCGTTCTTCAACGTCTTGAAGACGCCCTTCACCAGGTCTCCGCCGAGTTCCGAGCCGAACATCTCGAGCCCGCGGGGATACCACATGTTCAGCGTCTGCTGGAGGTCCTCGATTCCGAAGTTGCCGCCGTCCAGGATGCCGGCGACCGCAATCGCCTTCATCAAGGTCTCCCCGGCCGCGAGGTGGTACGACTCCTCTAGGAACCGCATCCACGGCATCGAGAGGGCCATCGGGCCATAGAGGAAGTGGTGCTGCATCTCCAGCTGGAACTTGCCGACGCGGTCGATGAACGACATGAACGTCGCGGAGTCCATGAGGCTCTTGAACTCGATGTTGAACGCGTCGAGGACGTGCTCGCCCGGCTTCATCGCGAACAGTTCCTCCATCGTCTCCGTGGCCCAGTGCCGACCCCAGCGCGCCTTGTCGAAGGTCTCATCCAACGTCAGGACGCCGGCCATCTGCATGTGATGCCGTAGCTCCTCGACGCACACCCGTTTCTTGGAAAACGAGATCGTGTCGAGCTGGTGGCCGGTCGGATCCGTCCGATGCATGCCCTCGACGATTTCCTTGTCGAACCCCGTGAGGGAGCCGCGATCCAGTTGCTCGTACACCATGCGGTGCTGTTGGATCGATCCGAGTTCCGTCGAAGCCTGCGCGCGGATGATCTTGAGGGCGGTCATGAACTGCGCATCGGGCATCTTGTCCGCGGTCCAGAGGCGCCCGGAAAGGTCCCCCGTCGCCGCGGTGCTCCCGACGACCTTCTGCGCGAAGCCGGCGAACCCGTCGCGCTTCGCCATGATCACGCTCAGGCGGGGCATCGGCGTCTCGGGATAGTGACGGTCCCAGTTCGGCCGGTCGAAGACCGTGGGCATCTCGGGAAAGTATGTCTCCTGCCAGAGCTTCCCTTCGTCCGCCCACGTTTTCGGGAGGGCCTCGATCCGGAATTGGTCGAGGAGGGCCATGCCGACCGTTGCGATGCACGTTGGGAGGGATGAACCTTTCCCGGACGTCGGCTCAGCGTCGCCCGAGGACGCCGACGTAGTCCCCGGGTTGGTATCCGCCTTCCCAGATCACGCGCTCGAGATCCCAACCCGTCTCGTGGGCGAGACGCGCGAGTTCCTCTGGAGGGATGAGGAGGAGATCGAACCAATCTCCGACGCGGTCCTTGTACCGGACCCGGAGCGTGAGGAGTCCGGGCGGCCGACCGCGGCGCACGTTCCACTTCACATAGGGCAGGTGGTCCTCCGACCAGGTGCCGGGAATCCGGCTGTTTCCGATCAGGCGCCCGCCCTTTCGGGTGATGCCTCGAAGCTCGCGGAGGAACCGCCGAAAGTGGGGCACGTCGCCCGCAAGGCCGAGGTTGTTGCCCAGCATGAGGACAGAGTTGAAGGTCCCCAGCCCCCGCGGCAACCGCCGGACGCTCGCCGGATACACGTTCGCCAGGCCGCGGATCCGAGCGAGCGCCACCTGGGTCGGCGACGCGTCCACCCCGACGACGTCGAAGCCTTTCCTCTGCAGGAACAGCGAGTGCCGACCGGGACCGCAACCGAGGTCGAGGACGCGTCCGCGGACGAGGCGGATCGCCTCCCGTTCCATCCGCGGCCATTTGCTCGGTGGCGTGAAGTAACTGTCGATCTTCGACCCGCTCCGATATCCGTCGTCCCGCTCGAATTCGACGGTGACCTTCTTCCCGAGCCAGTGGTCGAGCATCGCGCGGGCGTACAGCTCGAACGAGGAACCCGGAGGCGGCGTCCGGGCGGCCTTCGTCATAGTCGGGTCCGCATGCGAGCGTGCCGTAATGATTCTTGCCTCGCCGATTCATAGCTACAAGATAGTCGTATCCGCGCAAGCCTTATCCGTCCGCCGTGCGTACAAGGGGCGGGGGAGTTTCGAAGATATGGCGCGCGCCCGCAAGGAGGCGAAGTTCGAGGTTTTCGGTCAGGAGATGATCGAGAAGGTCGTCGCGAAGAGCGGCAGTTCCGGCCGGGTGTACCTACCTCCGGACTGGATCGGCAAACGGGTGAAGGTCATCCGCGTGGACTGAGGCCCGCCATGGTGAGCCGTTTCGGACCGAAGGACTTTGCCGCATGCGGCCGCTGCGGTAGCGGGCAGGTCCATCCGAAGCTCCTCGTGATGGGGCCGATCGCGGGGATCGATAGCGACAGCCGCACGTTCGTGTGCCGCGCGTGCGGCCACGAGGGACTTCCCATTTTCTTCGATACGCCGGACGCGCGGGCGCAGTTCGAACGGGAGAAGAAGGGGTTGTGGGCCGCGGAGCCGAGCGCCGCGAAGAAGGGAGTCCTCACGATTCCGATCCTCCCGATCCAGACCGACCCTCTGATCGCCCTGAGGATCCTCGAGCATCTGCCCGTCCGCGTCGCCACCGTCACGGGCGTCCGTTGGGAGGACGGCCAACTGAATCCGACCGCGTACCGGGCGTCGTTCCAGGAGTACTGGGACGCGATTGGTGGGCCGCGGTACAACGCGGCGCGCGTGTTCCTGCTCGACCTGTCCGGCATCAATCGCGCGAATCCGAACTTCGAGGTCACGCGGCATCTGGTGAAGCGGTGCGACGTCTGGCTCGATTCGGGCGGCCGCGAGCCCGAGGAGGTCATGGACGGCTACATGCTCGACGTGGAACGGGTCGTCGCCGGGACGAAGACGTTGGCCTCCATCGACGCGTTCGCCGGGCTCTACGCCCTTTCCACAGACGTCCTCCCGTGCATCGACTGGGACGGCAAGGTCGTGTGGCGAGGCGGACGCGAGGGCCCCACGGATCTCCGTGAGGCGGTGAACCGTCTCCGATCGATTGGTTTCCCGTCCGTCTGCGTGGTCGATCTGCGCCGACTCGGGACCGAGCTCGGGCCCGATCCCCTTCTCCTCGAGACGCTCCAGGGGTTGGACCTCGAGCTCTATATCGGCGGAGGCTTGCAGGAGTCCGATGTGATCCGCCTGGGAGAGAGCGGCTTCGCGGGAGGGCTGGTGGATCCGTACACGCCCGTGATTCGGGACCTCCTTGCGAAGGCTCCCAAGGCTCCCACCACGACGGAGGCGAGCGCTCCCACGCCCGCCCCTCGGACCACTCCGGCACCCGGGTCCGTTCCGAGCTCCGGTGGAGTCCACGTAAGGCCTTGAGGCGAAGGAAAGCTCGCAATCCGCGAACACGGTCGGCGGATCTACCGAGCGACGGGAGGACCGTTCATGAAGGTTGCCGAGAAGTTATATCCCCTCCGGGAACGTCGCGGTCGAGGGGGCAGTGATATCGCAATCATGTTCGACGGCAACTTCTTCCTCGCCGTGATCGCATCGACGATTCTGAGCTTCGTGATCGGCGGCATCTGGTACGCGGGCCCCGTGTTCGGGAAAGCCTGGATGGCCGCCCTCGGGAAGACCGAGGCCGACAAGGAAGCGATGCGCAAGCAGGCGCCGAAAGGGTTCGTGGCGGGATTGGTCGGCGCGTTCATCGCGTCCTTCGTGCTCGCCCTGTTCCTTGAATATGGCCGTCAGGCCAACGTCGGGTTACCGGCCGGAGTCCTTGGAGGCCTCGTAGTCGGGTTCCTGGTGTGGTTCGGATTCCTCCTGACAACGGGCGTGTCCGGCGCGATCTTCGAAGGCCGCTCGAGCAAGCTCCTCGGCATCAACCTGGGATTCGCGATTGTGTCCTACCTGATGATGGGCGCGATCCTCGGGATTTGGCTCTGACGAGGAACCTCGGAAAGGTCAAGGTCGGACCCACGCTTGCAGGGTCAGAGGAATCCGACATGTCCCTGCGAAAGGTACCGCGGCCGTTCGACCTGCACTGGGGAAAAGGCGTGATTGCCGAGGAAGCTTCCGTGGTCACGCCGTTTCACGAACCGACGATCCAGCTCCTCGCGTTCGAGGATGGCTCGAGGTCCCTCCGATTCTGCGCGTACCACAAGGGGTCGTTCGCCCGGATGCCTTTGATCGTCGGGGAGGAGAACTTAGAAGCCCTCTCGAAGGAGGTCAAGAGGAGCCCACAAATCCGAAAATTGCTGAAGAAGCTCGTCGATTGACGTCCGGAAAACGAGTACGCCGCCTAGACTCGTTCGACGTCGATGCCGACCTTTCGGACGACGTCCAGGCCCTCGTCGGAGCGGTAGGTCGCTCGGTAGTAGACTTTCGAGACGCCCGAATTCACGATCGCCTTGGCGCATGTGATGCAAGGCTGGGCGGTGACGAAGACCACCTTACGGGGATCGTTGGCCCGCACCTTGATGAGGGCGTTCACCTCCGCGTGGACGCAGCCACAAAGTCCTTGTTGGTCCGCGCGACAATCGTCATGGGACAGTCCTTTCGCGGTCCCGTTGTAGCCGAATCCGTAAATCTGCGTCATGTCCTCCGAGGTGATGACGCATCCGACCTGGAAACGCTTGCACGTCGCCCTCCTCGTGAGCGACATGGTGAAGTCCATGATCAGGCTCTCGAGGCTCGGTCGTTCGATCTTCCCCATCAATTGGCCCCCGGGCCGAGAGCGGAGGAACCCGGCGCTCGCCTTAAGGTTTCGGAACTTTCGCAGGTGCGGACTCCGACGTCGCAAAGTATTATCCAACATTGACTCCGATGGTCTGGCAGGACGAGCGGAAAGGATGTCGACTCTTCATCGGGTTGCGCCGTTTGGAACTTGTCATCGGAGGTCCCGGACCGGGTGGAGACAGAGGGAGAGAGCTTCGGACGGTTCCTCGAGGTCGGTTCCGTGAAGTCGAGTTTCGCGCCGCCTAGGAAAGACACCCGGAATCAGGGATTGCGGCCCAGCCGGAACCGGCGGCTTCCCATGGGCCGCCTCGATTCTTTCCGCCGCCGGTCGAGCAGGAACCAGGCGATTCCCGCCGCGGCGGCGAAAGAAAGGACGGCGGTGACGACCAGCGATCGCGGGAGGTCGCTCCCCGCGGGCACGATTCCCCCATTCGCGGACACCGTGACGGCCACGGTCGCCGTTTCGATGTTTCCCGCTCCGTCCGTCGCACGCGCGTAAATGGTGTGGTCTGCCACCGTCAAGTTGATCGTCGCGGTCCAAGAAGCGGTACCCGAAGCTTTGCTCCAATTCAGCCCGTCCGTACTCACCTCGACCAATGCGAGTCCCACGTTGTCCGATGCGTTTCCCGTGACCACCGTCGGTCCCGCGGGGAGGGAGGCCCCTGCCACAGGGGAAAGGATCTGGATCGAAGGCTTGATCATGTCCGTTCCAAGGCCGGATGCCTTCGGCGTCGCGGCGACCAGGGGGCTCCGCGGGCCTTCTCCGATGGAGTTCACGGCAGCGACCGCGTAGTAGTACGTCACGCCGTTCGTCAGGCCGCCGTCGAACAGGGAGAGGGCGCTCGCTCGGGCAAGGACCATCAGGCTGTCTCGGGAGACGCCGCGATAAATCGTATAATTCTTGATGGGAGAGCCGCCGTTCGCGGCCGGAGCGGACCATCGCAACGTGACCACGCCGCTCCCGGCCGTGGCCGCGAGATTCCGGGGCACGCTCGGAACCGAAGGACCTGCGGTCGGAGACGCCGAAGCCTCATTTGACTTCGTTCCCTCGCCGACGCGGTTCACGGCCGCGACGCGATAGTAGTACCTCACGCCATTCGTGAGACCTGTGTCGGTGTACGTGTCCACGTTGCCCAACGTCTTGACCAGCGACGTCTGTCCCGACGTCGTCCCCCGATACACTCGATAGCTCGTCACGGGCGCTCCGTTGTTCGGGGCGCCCGACCATTGGATCGTCACGTTCCCGTTCCCGGGGATGGCCTGGAGGTTGCCAGGAGAGCCCGGGACGGTCGCGGGTTTCGCGGAGACTTCGCTCGACGGCGGGCCCTCCCCTATGGCGTTGATGGCCGTCACCACGTAGTAGTATCGCTGCCCGTTCGCGAGGCCCGTGTCCGTGTACGTGGTCACATTGCCTAGGGGGACGAAGAAGGACCGGTTGCCGCTGTTCGTCCCTCGGTACACGGTGTAACCCGTGACCGGCGACCGGACATCCCAGGGCGGCGGCGACCAGGTGAGGGTCATCGTGCCGTTCCCGGGGGTCGCCACGAGGTTCTGCGGGGCGTCGGGAACGCTCGGTCCTGCCACAGGCGTCGCCGAGACTTCGTTCGAGGAGCCGCTTGCACCGATCCCATTCACGGCCGTCACGTAGTAGTAATAGGTGACGCCGTTCGTCACCGAGGAGTCCGGGTAAGAGAAGACGGCTCCGACCGTCGCCAGCAACGACTCGCCTCCGGATGCCGTTCCCTGGTAGATCTTGAAGTTCGTGATCGGCGAGCCGCCGTCGGAGGACGGTGCGAGCCATGTGAGAGTGACCTGGGCCTCGCCGGGGGTGGCGTTCAACTGCCTCGGGGGACTCGGGACCGTCTGGCCAGACGTCGGCGTGCCGGACGCTTCATTGGACCGCGGACCTTCCCCCACCGCGTTGACGGCGGTGACCTTGTAGTAGTATGTCTGCCCATTCGTGACGGCGGAATCCGTGTACGAAAGGACGTTGGGAAGGGTGGCCAGGAGGGAGAGTTGCCCGGAGATCGTCCCCCGATAGACCTTGTAGTTCGTGATCGCGGACCCGCCGTCGGAAGAGGGAGACGACCACGCGAGGGCGACCGTCGCATCCCCCGCGACGGCACCGAGATCTCGAGGCGCGCCAGGGGCGGTCGTGGGGGCGATGGGAGTCGCCGATGCTTCGCTCGAACGGGGACCTTCTCCCACGTTGTTCAGTGCGCTGACTTCATAGTAGTACGTCACGCCGTTCGTCACCGCGGTGTCGGAATAGGTGAGGACATTGCCGATTGTGGCCTGCGGCGTTTCGCCGCCGCCGGTCGTCGATCGATAGATCCGGTAGTTCGTGATCGGCGATCCGCCGTTGCTACTCGGGGCCGACCACGTCAGGGTGACGGTCGCATCGCCGGCCGTCGCGACCAGGCCTTGAGGCGCACCCGGTGGCGTCGCCGGGGCGGTCGGCGTGGCCGAGGCTTCGTTCGACTTGGGTCCCTCCCCCTCGTTGTTCACCGCGCTGACTTTGTAGTAGTACGTCACCCCGTTCGTGAGGCCTCCGTCCGAATACGACAGTTGGTTGCCGATCGTCGCGATCAGCGTCTCGCCGCCGCCGGCCGTTCTTCGATAGATCTTGTAGTTCGTGATCGGCGAGCCGCCGTTGGAACTGGGCGGAGACCAGGTGAGGGAAACCGTGGTGTCTCCCGGTGTCGCGCTGAGCCCCTGAGGCGCACCCGGCGGCGTCGCCGGGGCGCTCGGAGTCGCCGAGGCCTCGTTCGACTTGGGTCCCTCCCCGATCGCGTTCGTCGCGCTGACTTTGTAGTAGTACGTCACGCCATTCGTCACGGTCGCATCCGTGTACGTGGTGACCAGAGGCACCGTGATCAAGAACGATTCTCCGCCCGAGGAGTTACCACGATAGATCGTGTACAGGAGGATTGGAGACCCGCCGTCGTTGGAAGGCGGTTGCCAGTTCAGGGTCACCTGCCCATCCCCAGGAGTGGCTTGGAGGTTCCTGGGTGCGCCCGGTTTCGTGGCCGGTGCGGTCGGCGTCGCGGACGCCTCGTTCGATAGGGGACCATCCCCGACGGCGTTGACCGCAGACACTTTGTAGTAATACGTATGCCCATTCGTGAGGCCGGTATCCAAATATGCGAGGATGTTCCCGATTTCCGTGAAGAACGACTCACCGCCGGAAGAGTTGCCTCGATAGATCTTGTAGTTCGTGATTGGCGATCCGCCGTCCGATCCAGGCGGGGACCAGACGAGGGCGATTGTCGCATCCCCCGCAGTCGCCCCCAGCCCCTGCGGGGCGCCCGGGACCGTGGCTGGAGGATTCGGGGTGGCCGAGGCCTCGTTCGAAAGCGGGCCCTCTCCGACGGCGTTCGTTGCGCTGACTTGATAATAGTACGTGACTCCGTTCGAGACCGTCAGATCGATGTACGTCGTGACGAGCGGAACGGTGATCAACAACGATTCTCCGCCCGAGGAGTTACCACGATAGATCGTGTACAGGAGGATGGGGGCTCCGCCATCGTCGGAAGGAGGATCCCAGGTGAGAGTCACTTGGCCGTTTCCGCCCACCGCCTGCAGATTTTGCGGGGCCGATGGCAGGGTCGGAAGGAGCAAGGGGGCGATCGTCGATCGATCCGAAATGGCCTGAATGTGGTCCCCCGGTCCAGTCTGAATGGAAAGGCCGGCCAACAAGCTTCCCACGAGCGAAGCGCCCACGAACATGAGCGCGAGGATCCATACGGTCCAGAGGAGGCGGGTCCGGTCGGGTTCCCTAGGGAGCTTGGCATAGCTACCCCGGACTGGGTCGGACACGGGGAGGATACGACATCGCCTCGGGCATATCTTTCCCGGTTAGCCTCGAACACAAATGAGCCCCGTGGCCGTTCACGGAACACCGCATCGACCCATGCCTTCCAAAGACAATGGGGGCCTAGGCCCTAACCCTCGGCTTCGCGAGCTCGCGTTCCCGCAGCTCCCTTCGGAGCACTTTTCCGACGAGAGACTTCGGAAGATCGGTGGTGAACTCGACGGCCTTAGGGACCTTGAAGGCCGCGAGGCGTTCCTTGCAGAACGCGACGATTTCGCCCTCCGTCGCGTGCGCGCCTCCCTTCAGGACGACGAAGGCCTTGACGGACTCGCCGCGATACGCGTCCGGAACCCCGATCGCCGCCGCCTCCGCGACCGCTGGGTGCATGAACAAGACCTCCTCGACCTCCCGCGGATACACGTTGTAGCCGGAACACAGGATCAAGTCCTTCTTGCGGTCCACGATGGAGAAGTAGCCGTCCTCGTCCATCTTCGCGATGTCACCGGTCAGTAGCCATCCGCTCCGAAGCACCGCCGCCGTCTCCTCCGGATGGTTCCAATATCCCTTCATCACCTGCGGACCCCGGACCGCGAGCTCGCCGATCTCGCCCGGAGGGACCTCTCGGGACGCATCTTCCGGATCCACGAGCTTCGCGTCCGTGTCGGGGAACGGGATTCCGATGCATTCCTTCACGATCCCGTTGATCGGGTTGCAGTGCGTGACCGGAGACGCTTCCGTGAGGCCATAGCCCTCGACGATTCGTCCGCCGGTCGCGGCCTCGAACTGCTTCCGCACTTCGTTCGGGAGCGGTGCCGCGCCGGAAACGCACACGCGCACGGAACGGAGGTCGTACTTTGCCAGGTTCGGATGGCGGAGGATCGCGATGTACATGGTGGGGACGCCGGGGAAGAGGCTCGGCTTCGTCTTGTCGATCAGTTTGAGGATGGCCCCGATGTCCCGCGGGTTCGGATACAGGATCACCTCGCCTCCCTTCACGATGGAGAGGAGCATGACCGCCGTCAGTCCGTACACGTGGAAGAGGGGGATCGCGCCGAGGACGCGCTCGGGGCCGTGCGCCCCCGTCACGAACCACGCCGCGCACTGGGCGGCGTTCGCGACGAGATTCCGATGGGTGAGCATCGCGCCCTTCGGTGTCCCGGTCGTCCCGCCGGTATACTGCAGGACCGCCACATTGTCCGGATTCGCCGGAGTCTGCACCGAATCGGTAGGCGTCTTCGCGAGGTCCGCGAACCGATGGATCCACGGTTCCTGCGGAATCGAGAGAGGCCAGTGGCCGGCCTTCTGGAGGTCCTTCTTCCTCTTGATCGGATACAGCTGTCGCAGCGGCGTCTTGAGAAACTCCGCGGCGTCGCAGACGACGACTCTCTGGACCTGGGTCCCGGCCTTCGCCTTGGAGACGTTGTGCCAGAACAGGTCGAGGGCCACGACGGTCTCCACGCCCGCGTCGTTCCACAGGACCTCGAGCTCCCGCGGGGTCAGGATCGGATTCGTCTGGACGACGATTGCGCCGGTTCGGAGGACCGCGAAGAAAGCCACGATGAAGTGGGGCGTGTTCGGGAGGAGGAGGGACACGCGGTCGCCGGCGCGAACGCCAATCGACCGGAGACCGGCCGCGAACCGGTTGACCGCGGCATCGAGGTCGCGATACGTCAACGTCTTCCCATAGAATGTGACCGCGGGTCGGTCGCCGTGCTCTCCCGCGGTCCGACGGAGCAAGTCCTGAACCGGGACATCCGGATAGGTGAGGGACCGGGGCAGGTCGGCGGGCCAACGGGCAAACCACGGCCTCTCCAACGTGGCCGTCTCTCGCATCGGTGCAGTATCGGTGGCGCGATAGAAAAAGAGTGTGGACCGGCGCCGCGTGCGCAACGATTATCTCCGTAGTATCCGCTAGTGGCCCGATGCCCCCCACGCCCCGCGTGCGCATCGAAAAAGGAGGACGCGTCGCGGTCCTGTGGATCGAGAACCCTCCCCGAAACACGATGCGTCTCTCCATGGTCACGGACCTGATGTCCCGCGTCCCGGAAATCGAGAAAGACGATTCGATCCGGGCCGTCGTCGTGGCCGGCGCGGGCAGTCTCGTCTTCTCCTCGGGAATGGACATCGAGGAGTGGGCGAAGCTCGCGCCGAAGGAGGCCCAGGAATGGGTGACCCGCGGGCAGGACGCGTTCTGGGCTCTCGAGCACCTCACGAAGCCCACCATCGCCGCGGTCGCGGGCATGGCCCGCGGAGCGGGGGCCGAACTCGCCCTCGCCTGCGACATCCGGATCGCGGATGAGACGGCGACTTTCTCCCACCCGGAGGCCGATCTCGGTTGGATGCCGAGTCATGGCGGCACCGCCCGGCTGTCGAAGATCGTGGGTCGGTCGAACGCGCTCGAGTTGCTCCTCTCGGGAAAGGCGCTCACGGCGCTCGACGCGTTGCGCCTCGGCATCGTGGACCACCTGAGCGCGCCCGGCCAGGCGCTTCCCGAGGCGCGTTCCCTGGCGGAGCTGTTCGCGAAGAAGTCCCGATCTGCGGTGAAGGCGATCAAACGTGCCCTCACGGAGGGGGACGAGAAGCCGTACCGGAATCGCTTTCTCTTGGAGTCCCAGCACGCGGTCCAACTGTTGTGGTCCGAGGAATACCAAGAGGCGATGGCGAAACTGCGCAAAAAAGCGTAGCGGCTAGACCCGAGACCGTCCTCAGGTCTTCTTCAACACCATTTCCCGGGATCCCCATCGTTTCAGTTCGATGTCCACTCCGACGTCCGTGGCCACAAACGATTGGTCCCTCAGGCCAGCGTCTTTGAGGATCAGACGACGCTGCGCGTCGTCCTCGAATCCGAGGATCGTCTGGAAGAATCCGAAGTCGATCTCGACCGCGTCGTCCACATGGACTGCGCCAGTGAGCCGCGTGCCGCTCGCGAGGACGGACCCGAGCATTTCGATGCGGCGCGCCCGCACCCGTTTCAGGAAGCCGTAGCACACGACCCGACCGTCCGCCCATTCGCCGGGGCGCACCTTCGCATACGTGTCGCGCGGATCGTACGCATGGATGTCGATGTAGGTCTTTCGGTCCTTGGGATCGTACGACCACCCTTTCTTCGGGTCCCGGGACACGCGAATCCGGATCTCGCCCTCCGCCTCGCAGTCGCACATGATCGCCTGCAGGATCCGCCCCTTCACCGGGAAGGCGGCTTCGAATTCGAGGCCGGTCTTGATAGGCCGGGGCACACGCATGCGAACCGCCGCCGCGACGATAAACCCGACGACGCGCGAGTTCAAGGTGTGACGGGGCTTTACTATGAAACGTACCCTAGGGGGAGCGGCCATCCCGGAGGAACGCCTCGTCCACAACTACCTGATTGAAGCGGGCCTCGCGGGCCGGATCCCCAAGGGGGTGCGCATTTGGGAGGAGACCCTGCGAGACGGAGAACAGACTCCAGGTGTCGCATACACGCCCGAGGAGAAGATCCAGATCGCACGGTTCCTCGATGAGATCCACGTCCCGATCATGGACGTCGGGATCCCCGTCGTCTCGAAGGAGGAAGCCCGGGGCGTCCGCGCGATCGCGAACGCGGGGCTCGACGCCACGGTCATGGCTGCCGCTCGGACCGTTCGGAAGGATGTCGACGCCTGCATCGATTGCGGGGTCGATGAGATCGCGCTCTTCACCGCTGGGTCCGATCTGCACATCCGGCATAAGCTCGGGATGACGCGGGAGCAGGTGAAAGAAGTCGCAGTCCGAGAGACGGAGTACGCGGTCGCCCACGGCGTCGACGTCTCGTTCGTCACGGAGGACACGTTCCGCGCGGACCTGGACTTCGTCGTGGACCTGTACAACGCGTGCACGAACGCCGGAGCGCACCGTGCGGTGGTCTGCGACACGGTCGGCGTGATGACCCCGCCGGGTATCCGCTGGTTCTTCGGACAGCTGAAAGAACGGCTCGTGCCGACCGAGCTCTCGTTCCACGGGCACAACGATTTCGGCCTCGCGGTCGCGAACAGCCTTGCCGCGGTCGAGGAGGGCGTCCAGGTCCCCCACACCTGTGTGAACGGACTCGGTGAGCGATCGGGAAACGCAAGTTTCGAGGAGCTCGTCCTCGCGCTCGAGGCCTTGTACGAATACGACACGGGGATCGAAGTCGCCCGTCTGTACGAGCTCTCCCAGCTCGTCGAACGGTTGAGCGGCATCCCGGTCGGGGTCGCGAAGCCGCTCGTTGGCCACAACGCGTTCGCCCACGAATCGGGGATCCACGCGCACGGTGTGATCAAACACACCGCGACCTACGAACCGATTCAGCCGGAGCGGATCGGACGGCAACGGACGTTCGTCTTCGGGAAGCACACGGGGTCGCTCGCGGTCGCAGAAAAGTTGCGGTCCTATGGGGCCGAAGCGACACCGGATCAGGTTCTCCGGCTCGTCTCGCTGATTAAGGACTTTTCCGAAGCGCGTTCGAAGAAGGATCAACAGGACTTCATCCGGTCCTTCCGCGAACGAGTGGCCCGTCAGCGCGGCGTGACCGACGACGAGTTCCGATCCCTCGCGGAGAAGGCCGGGATTGCCGTCCGGGAGCCGTCGAAATCGCGAGGTTCCGACTAGCCCTGACGTCCCGGCGGATCGATGGGATCGGTCGCGGGAGCCGTGCGGCCGACGAGAGCTCGACCGAGGCCCGTCACGTGGCGGGAGATGGAGACGTAAATGCCCGCGAGCACGATCGCCGAACCGATGAGGTCGACCGCATCGAACTTTTCGTTCCCTACGCCGGCGCCGAGGAGGACCGCGGTGATCGGCGTGATGAGGGCGACGAAGGAGAGAGAGGTCGCTTCCGCGGTCTTGAGCAGCCATTGCCAAGTGACGAACGTGACGACGGATCCTGCGAGCGCAAGGAACAGGATCGCTCCAATGCCCTCCGGCCAAGAGGGGACGTGCCAGGATTCACGAGTCCCTAGCGAGACCACCGCGAGGCTCGCGGTCCCAACGGCCATCGCCGCCGCGTTGAACGTGACCGGGTCCGTTGCGTGGCCCCACCGTTTGATGGCGACGGTCGCGAAGGCGGCGCAGGTCGCAGAGAGGACGATCGCGAGCATCGGGAACGCCTTATCGAATCCCGCGGTCCCGATTTGCCCGCGGAAGATCAGGAGGATCCCGCCGAAACCGAGACCGATTCCCGCGAGCTTCTGGACCGTCAACCGCTCGCCGGGAAGGACCGCGTTCGCGACGAGGGCCGTCTGCAGCGGCAGCGTCGCGAATAAGATTGCGGAGAGCCCGCTCTCGACCCCGTTGTTCTCGCCCCAGTAGATGAATCCATAGTCCGCGGTGAAAAGGACCAGCCCGACGAAGGCGACGAGGGCCCATTCCGTCCGGTTCGCAGGCCATTTCGAGCGGAACACGATCGCCAGCACCGCGAGCGTGATCGACGCCAGCAGGAATCGCAAGGTCGCCGCGAGGAACGGAGGTGCGCCCTGCAACCCGATGCGGATGGCGAGCCACGTCGATCCCCAGATGACGCAGAGCATCGCGAAGGCCGCGCTTCGGAACAACCGAGGCGTCACGCCCGAGCTAACGCTCGCTCGCATTTAGCCTTGGTCCCGGCACTCGCGGGCGGGAGTTAGCGGTATCTCGTCTCTGGGTGAGCCAGCTTTATGAGCCGCTCCGGGAATGAGGTATGTTGCCCAATGCCCGGACTCACGATCTCGGAGAAAATCCTCGCGCGAGCGAGCCACGCAGAGGTGGTCCGCCCCGGTCAAATCATCGACGGAGAGGTCGACCTGCTCTACATGCACGAGATGCTCGCGATGGCCCTCCTACCGTTCAACGAGATCGGGACCACCGCGGTGTGGGATCCGAACAAGATCGTCGTCACCTTGGACCACTGGGTCCCTCCTCCGACCCCGGAGATCGCGAAGATGCACCAGACGATCCGCGACTTCTGTCACAAGCAAGGGATCCAGCGATTCCACGACGTCGGGGATCACGGAATCGTGCACCAGCTGATCGCGGAGCGGGGCTATGCGCACCCGGGGGAGCTCATCATCGGGAGCGATAGCCACACGAACATGGTCGGGGCTGTGGGCGCTTTCGCCGCGGGCATCGGGGCGACGGACACCGCGGCCGTGATGGCCTCCGGGCGCCTCTGGCTCCGCGTCCCGGAGACGCTGCGTGTGGACATCCGCGGGACGCTCTCGGAGCGGACAACGGCGAAGGATGTGATCCTCAAGGTCATTGGGACGACCGGGGACGATGGAGCGCGGTATGCGGCCGTCGAATTCACGGGATCGACCGTGAAGGGGTTCCCGATGAACGAGCGGTTCGTCCTCTGCAACATGACCACGGAGATGGGAGCGAAGGTGGGCCTGATCGAGGCGGATCAGGTCACGAAACAATACCTCGCCCACACGGGCCGCCCGTTCCATCCAATCGCTTCCGACGAAGACGCAGCCTTCTCGAAGACGTTCTCCTTCGAGGTCGACGGCATGGGCCCGCAGGTCGCGTGTCCCTCGAACCCCGCAAATCTGAAGCCGGTCGAGGACGTCGAGGGGACGAAGATCGATGTCGCCTTCCTCGGCTCCTGCACGAACGCCCGCATCGAGGACCTTCGGATCGCCGCGGGACTTCTGAAGGGAGAAAGGGTCGCCCGAGGCGTTCGGTTCCAGATCACGCCCGCGTCGCAGATCATTTATCGACAGGCCCTGAAAGAGGGGCTCATCGAAATCTTCATGGATGCCGGGGCGACGTTCACGTCATCGACGTGCGGTCCGTGCTTTGGCGGGCACCTCGGCACGCTCGCGGGTGACGAGGTGTGCATCTCGTCGACGAACCGGAACTACCCGGGCCGGATGGGGTCGCCGCAAGCCCAGGTGTATCTCGCTTCGCCTTGGACCGTGACAGCGTCCGCGATCCATGGGGAGATCACGGACCCGCGAAAGGTCTGACTCCGTTCCGCGGGAGATGGATCGCGGGGTTTGTCCACTCCAGCCAGCGACACGAGGTTTATTGTTCCGAATCCGCTTTCTTGCCTCCGAATGCAACGGCATTTCCGCGGCCGCGTCTGGACGTTCGGGGACGATATCTCGACCGACCACATTATTGCGGGAAAGTATCTCGGGACGACCGATCCCAACGTGTTTGCGGCGCATGCCTTCGAAGCCGTCAATTCGGCCTGGGCCAAGGGCGTCCAGGCCGGCGACCTCATCGTGGCCGGCGACAACTTCGGGTGTGGATCGAGCCGCGAACAGGCCCCGATCGCACTGAAAACGCTCGGCGTGTCTGCGATCCTCGCCAACTCGTTCGCTCGGATTTTCTTCCGGAACTCGATCAATCTGGGACTCCCGGTGCTCGAGTGTCCAGGATTGCGGCGGAAGGTCAACGCCGGGGACGTGATCGAGGTCGACATGGCGAAGGGTGAGGTCCATCTCCCGGACGGTGGCGTCGACCGTTTCAATGCGCTCCCCCCGAACGTGCTCGAGATTCTGGAGGCTGGCGGCCTCGTGGCGAAGATTCGGGCCGAGCGGGCTCCGCGCCGGACGTGACCCGCTACCAGATGCGAACCCGCTCCGTCCGACGAATGGCTTGGCAAGCGTGCGGGGCGATGGCCGCCGAGACGCCGCGGGGATCGATGCGGTGAGATCTTGGTCGTTCCCATGATTGCGACGAGACGAAAACTATAAGCCCTCGTCGGCCACATTCTTCCGGGGGAGTTTCGGCTCGAGGGGCCGAACGAGCTCATACTTCATCGAGTCTAGCGGAGGAGGGAGTGCGCATGAACAGGAGAAACCGGACGATCGTGGCTCTGGCCGCGTTCCTTGTGGTTGTGTCCGTGGGAATCGGGACCGCAATCGCCGTGACGTTGTTCTACCATCACATGCCCGCGGTCAGCGTCGGGCAGACGATGACCCCGAACTGCGATCCGCCCACCGCGAATCCGGCCACTGTGACGATCGGTTCGAGCGGGCAAATTACGTTCTTGTGCTCGAGCGCGAGCGCAATTACGGTCGCAGGATCGTCCATCACCGTGAAGCCGATTTTCCTTGACGGAGGTTTCCGCGCACCCTACACCAGCCTGTGGATCTTCCACGCGGGAGGCGGCGTGACCGGAAACTGCTCCACGCGGACGGGTGCCGTGCAGCTTCAGAATAACACGTTCATGACCTTGGCGACGGGCGACTACAACTATTGCGCCGAATATGTGGATGTGGGAACAGCGGGACTACGCTCGTTCGTCTGTCGCTGGGAGGCCTAAGGAGCTAGGGCCGGGGTGCGCGGAGAACGACCCCGCCTATTCATCGTATCCGATCGCGAAGCTTGAATTCGGACCCGTGCGCCGATACGGCATCTAAGCAGGGCGAAGTTCCCGAGGATTCTCCTCGCCCGTCTCGACCTATGGATCCCTAACGCGACTCATCTTCCGAATCCTTATGCCGGTCGTCTCCTTCTCGCGGCCGGATGGCTTACACGTTGGTCCTCCTGCCCGGCGACGGGACCGGACCGGAGGTCATGCGTGAGGCCGTGAAGGTCCTGAAGGCCGTCCAGGACTCTTTCGGCGTGTCGTTCGACACCTTCCCCTTTCCCGCGGGCGGTCAGTACTACATGGACACCGGGGCCGAGTGGCCGGACGGTGCGTTCGAGTCCTGCAAAGCCGCCGACGCCATCCTCCTTGGGGCCGTCGGCCTTCCCGACGTCTCCCTGCCGAACGGCGATCTCGCGGGCGTGGGCGTCGTCTTCGGCCTGCGGTTCGGCCTCGATCTGTACGCGAACGTCCGGCCGACGAAGCTCTACCCGAACGTCCTCCATAAGGTCCACGAACACTTCAAGCAGGTTTGGGAGCCGGGCAAGGTCGACTTCGTGATCGTCCGGGAGAACACGGAAGGATTGTACACGCCCGCCCGAGGGTTTCTCTCCCGCGGTGGGATCGACGAACTCGCGGTCGACTCACGGATTATCACGCGGAAGGGGGCGGAGCGGGTGATTCGATACGCCTTCGAGCTCTCGACGCGGCGAAAGGGAGCTCCGTCGGATGGAACGCACCGCGTGACGTGCGTGGACAAGTCGAACGTGACGGCGGGATGCAAGCTTTTCCGGCGGATTTACGACGAGGTCGCATCGGACTATCCAGGAGTCCATCGGGATTACGCATACATCGACGCGTTCCAGCAATGGCTCCTCCGTTCGCCGGAGGCCTACGACGTCGCCGTCACGTCGAACGTCTTCGGGGACATTGCGACCGACCTCGCCGCGGTCCTCCAAGGCGGGATGGGCATGGCCGCCGGGGGAAACATCGGCGACGCGCACGCGATGTTCGAGCCGATTCACGGGAGCTCTCCCAAGCATGCGGGCAAGGACGAGGTGAATCCGATCGCCATGATCCTCGCGACGCAGATGATGCTCGACTGGCTCGGCCGAAGGAAGAAGGACGCAGCCTTGCGGGAGGCCGCGACCGCGGTCGAGATGGCCGTCGAGCGCCACCTGGCCGAGGGAAAGGCTCTCACGTACGATCTCGGCGGCAAAGCCCGCTGCAGCGAAGTTGGGTCCGCGATTGCCGCGGCCATCCCGAAGATCGCGAAACGGAGCGCCTAGGCTACCGCTCCCGCCATTCGTATAGCCCCCACGCCGCGGCGAGGCCCACGGCGGTGGAAAGGACCAGAAGCCCTCCGTCTACGGCGAGGTTGGCGGGGCCTCCGAGCCCCAGGGCCCCTTGGACGAGTAGGGCGGCGTAGGTGGCGGGCAAGAGCCGCGCGACCCCTCCCCAGACGGGCGGGAGGATGGAGATCGGATAGTAGAGGGGCGACAGGATTCCGAGCAGGGTGAAGAGCAGGTTGCCCACCGGCCAGACCTCCCGCTGGCTCCGGAGCCGGGTCGAGACCGCGATCCCGATGGCGGAATAGAGGATCCAGATCGTCAGGATGCATCCGATCAGCACGAGCCACCCCCCGAGGGAGACGTAGGTCACGTTCGCGAGGATGACTCCGAGGACGACGAGGGCTGGCATCGCAGGGATGAGATTCGAGAACGCGACGCCGAACAGGTAGCGGACCTTGTCGTGCGGCGAGGCAACGAAGATGTCCTGAAGCCGGAGTTCGATCCGGAATACGGCGGAATCGGACAGGCACCAACTACCGATGTTCTGCGTCGAGAAGAGCATCGCACCCGCGACCTGCAACGGGAAGTACTTCGGCGGCGCAATGACGGAGAGGAAGTACAGGAAGAAGAACGGCTGCAGGAGGGGCACGATGGCCGCGGCGGGACTGCGCCAGACCCACCTCCATCCGATCCAGGCCCAGGCAGGGAGCACGCGCCCCCGTTGTGGCTGGGAACGGAGCTGGACGTCGGTGGCCATGGTCAACGCTCCCGGGCCATCCTCCGGGCCCAGTAGATTCCAAACACGAACAGGATCACGGCCTCGGCGGCGAGGGCGACCGCGGCGACCGTCCCCTCTTGCCGAGTCACCGGCTCGAGCCCAGCGGCCGCGTTCACCAGGATCGCGGCGGCGCTCGTTGGGACGATCAAGACAAGCGACCGCCACTCGATGGGCACCTTGCTCAAGGGATAGAACACGGGGGGCAGGATGCCGAACAGGTTCGTGAGCAGCGCCGAGTAAGGCCAGATCGTCTTCATGTCCTTGAACAGGGTCGAGACGACGTAACCGATCGTGGACGAGACCGCCCACACGGCGAGAAGGCACACCGCGAGCGTGAGGCCCGCCACGAGGCCGAGCGGGTGAATGAGTTCCAAGATGCCGAGGACGACCAAGCTCGGCGGCAGATAGGCGACCAGCATTCCTCCCGCGATTCCGACGAAATATCCTTCCGGCGACAGAGGGCTTGCGTGGTACAACTCGTTCAATTTGTGGTCGATCCGGATGTACGCGGCCTCGTTCAGGACCCGTTGTCCGATCAGGAACATCGAGTACACGAGGGCGCCGATCAACGTGACCGGCAGCAGATCCGCCGCGAGGATGGCGACGAACACGATCAGCGCACCCGGCGTCAGCGTGCCGGTCACGATCGCGAGCCATTCGTGGAACTGCACCCGGATCTCCGTGGCGAAGAAGGCGCCGGAGCCGGACCAACGGAGTCCAAGGGCCATGCGATCACTCGGCGTCGATCGATCGGCCGACGATCGTCAAGAACGCCTCCTCGAGGGTCACCGGACCCACCGTCGCCGACAGGCGGTTTCGAAGGGCCACGTCCATGATCTCGTGGATTCGCTCCGGCCCTGTGATCACATACAGGGCGTTCCCCTCTTCGACCAGCTGGCCGAAGGCCTCGAACAGATTCCGTTGGTGGCCCCCGTCCTCGATGGAGACGCGCAACGTCCCACCGATCTGACGTTTCGCATTCTCCGCGGTCCCTTCGAAAAGGACGCGGCCTTCTTCGACGATGTACAACCGCTCGGAGAGCGCCTCGGCCTCGTCGAGGTAGTGGGTCGTGAGTAGGACCGTGGATCCTTTCTGCGTGAGTTCCCGGAGCATGTCCCACACGGCTCGTCGCGCAAAGGGATCGAGCCCGATTGTCGGCTCGTCCAAGAACATGAGCGGCGCCTCGGTCGCCATCACCGTGGCGACCATCGCGCGTTGCCTCTGTCCGCCGCTCAAGGTGACGCTGAGACGGTCACCGACCTCCTCGAGCCCCATCTTCGCGAGCGCCTCTTCGGTACGCGCCCTCGCGGTGTCCCGAGCGAATCCTCGGGCGCGCAGGTAGCAGTAGACTTGCTCGCGGGGCGTGAGGTGGAAGAACGGCTTCCCTTCCTGCGGCACGACCGCGATGAGAGGTCGCACGCGTTCCGGTTCATCGACGACGTCGAAGCCGAAAGCATGAATCCTCCCGGACGTCGGGATTAACAGGGTGGAGGCGATCCGCAGGAACGTCGTCTTGCCCGCGCCGTTCCGGCCGAGGAGGGCCACTCGCTCCCCGCGACGGATGGAGAGGGACACGCCCCGGAGCGCCTCGACGCCCGGCCCCTTTCGGCTGCGGTACACCTTCCGGACGTCCCTCGCCAGGAGGGCTTCCTCGGTCACGGGCCGGTGCAAGCGAAGAGCGCGTATAAAGCTAGATTCCGAGTCCGATTAGGTCCACGATTTCTCGGAGCCCGACGCTTCGCCACCGCCCATCATCGCGAATGCCGCTTGTCGCTTCGCTTCCTTCTCCTGCTCGCTCATCTTAACGGCCATCGAGACGGACCAGATGTGGCCGAACGGATCCTGGAGCTTGCCGTATCGTTCCCCCCAGAATTGGTTCTCGAGCGGCAACGTCGGTTTCGCCCCTGCGTTCAAGGCCTGGTTCCAAAGTTTGTCGACGTCCTTCGCGTTGATGTGCAGATTGACGGTCGTCGCCCCCGCATGCGTCGGACTCTTCGAATCGCCGCCCGGGAACTCATCGGACATCATGATGACGGAATCCCCGATCCGGATCGTCGCGTGCATGAGGGTGCCATCGGGCATCGGAGACCGGTCGATCTCCTTCGCGCCGAACGCCCTCTTGTAGAACTCGATCGCCTTCGAGGCACCTTCGATCACCAGGTAGGGCGTCACGGTGCGCATCCCACTCGGCCTCGCTGGCGTCTGCGTTTTTCTCTGGGCTGGTCTGCGGGTCGATTTCTCTCTCGTCGTTGCGCGCTTCGTGCGTCGTGCCATGTAAAACTCCCCGGGTCGCAAGACGGGTCGGCCACTTAAGGATAACTCACCGTGCCGCGGACGCGGGCTCCGGTCGCAACCAAAGGCCCATGAGGACCTCGTCGACGAATTCGCCCCGGATCCGGACATGCCAGCGGCGGACTCCTTCCTGGACGAAGCCGAGGGATTCATACAGACGGCACGCACGATGGTTCGTGGCGAAGACCGCCAACTCCGCCTTTGCGAAACTCCGCGAGCGCATCCATTCCAGCACGCGTTCCATCATCCGGCGGCCGAGGCCGGCCTCGCGCCAGCCGTCCTGGATCGCGATTCCGATGCCGCCGACATGGCGGTCCTTAGGGAAGGGCCCGGCGTGACAATCCGCCGCTCCGACGACCTCCCCGTCTGCGACCGCGACGAAGAGCACGTTGCGCTCGCCGTCGAAGCCGGAAAGCCACCGTTGCTCCTCCTTCAGGTTAGGCACCTCTTCGAGCATGAGGTAGACCTGTTCTCGGCCGATGCGGTTCGCGTTGCGCATCGTGGACTCCGCGTCATCCATCCGGCCGGGCCGCAGCAACACCGTCCGCCCGTCCCGGAGGGTGAAGGCTTCCTCTCGCATCGGGTCCGCCATGAGGCTCACAGCGGGAACTTGTCCAGGACCTCCGGACGACGCCGCTCCCCGGAGGCCAGGTACGCCTCCATCTGCTCCTTAACTTGCGGGCTCATGTCCGCGAAGACGTCCCCGAAGAGCGTCTCGATCGGAGGCGGAGGATTCCGTTCGACTTCTTTGATCGTATTCTGAACCAGGTCGTCGAGCTCGGCTCGCAACGCGTCGTCTCGATCCTTCGACCAGAGCCCCTTTAATTCCAGGTACTTCCGCATGCGATCGATCGGGTCGCGCCGGGCCCAGGCCTCGACCTCCTCCTTCGGACGATATCGGGTCGGATCGTCGCTCGAGGAATGCGGGCCCATCCGGTAGGTCACCCCCTCGATCATCGTGGGACCGCCACCGGCCCGCGCCTTGTCCACGGCGGCCTTCGTGGCGGCGTACACCGCGAGGAGATCGTTGCCGTCGAGTCGGACGCCGTCCATGCCGTACGCCCGGGCCTTCTCGGCCAGGGTTTTCGACGCGGTCTGTTTCGCGACGGGGACCGAGATCGCCCACTGGTTGTTCTTGCAGAAGAAGATTGTCGGCGCCTTGAACACGCCAGCGAAGTTCATCCCCGCGTGGAAGTCGCCTTCGCTCGTCGCGCCGTCCCCGAAGTACGTCAGGCTGACGGAGTCCTCCTTGCGGATCTTCGCAGCCCAGGCCGTGCCGACGGCCTGTGTGATCTGCGTCCCAACCGGACTCGAGGTCGTGACGTAGCGGATGCTGGCGGATCCGAAGTGGTTCGGCATCTGACGGCCGTATTGCGGATCCTGGGCGTTCCCGTAGGCCTGGGCGATCAGCGTCTCGAGAGGGAACCCCCTCCAGATGGCGGCCCCGGGCTCGCGGTAGGCAGGGAAGACCCAGTCGCGCTTCTCGAGCGCCATCGCGCTCCCGATCTGGCACGCCTCCTCTCCCGTGCTCGGCACATAGAAACCGATTCGACCTTGGCGTTGCAGCGAGAGCATGCGCGTGTCGAGCGTCCGGACCAGGACGAGGTGGCGATACGCCGTCTTCAGGACTTCCGCCGGGAGCTTCGGTTCCATCTTGGAATCATACGTCCCGTCCACGTCGACGATGCGGAGCATGCCTTCTTCGGTCGTCCTCTCACCCCCGCGAATCTCGCCGTCGTTCCCGGATGACCTTCTCCATGAAAAATTCGCCGGCTCGGTACGACGAGCGGACGAGCGGTCCGGCGGCGACGTAGATGAAGCCCATCGCCTCGCCCGCCTCGCGGAATCGGTCGAAGGCCTCCGGCGGAACGTACTCCTGCACAGGGAGATGCCAATCGCTCGGTCGCAGATATTGGCCCAAGGTCAGGATGTCCACGTTCGCGGCGCGAAGGTCCCCCATCGTCTCGAGGACCTCCTCGCGCGTCTCCCCCAGGCCGAGCATGATCGAGGACTTCGTGAAGAGTCCGTCGCGCATGCCCTTCGCTCCCCGGAGGACGTGAAGGCTCTGCGCGTAGTTGGCGCGGCGGTCCCTCACGACGGACTGGAGGCGTTCGACCGTCTCGACATTGTGGTCAAGCACGTCCACGCCGGCGTCGACGACGGACCGCACCGCCTCGAGGTCTCCCTGGAAATCCGGGATGAGGGCCTCGACGAGCAAGTCGGGACGGCGGGCCTTGATCTCCCGCACCGTCTTTGCGAAGTGGGCCGCGCCTCCGTCGGGCAGGTCGTCGCGATCGACCGATGTGAGCACGACGTAGGTGAGGTCCATTTCGGCGAGGGCGATCGCCACTTTGGTCGGTTCGTCCAGGTCGAGGGCTCCATGCGGATTGCCCGATTTCACCGCGCAGAAATGGCAGCCGCGGGTGCAGGTGTCCCCCATCAGCATGATCGTCGCGGTCCCTCCGCCCCAACACTCCCAGACGTTGGGGCAATGGGCCTCCTCGCACACGGTATGCAAGTCCAGGGAGCGGACGAGGCTCTTCAGGCGACCGTAGTTCTCACCGGCCGGGGGTCGGACCCGGAGCCACTCCGGTTTCCGCTCCGCGAGCATGACTCCCATCTTATCGTCGACTCCGCTTATGAGCCTGAGCCCTCGCGCGCATCGCGTCAGCCGAATCGGAACTCGACACCGTAGGAGCCGCGAGGGTAGCTCCAGTGGATCGCGTCCTTCCCGATGTGCTTGCACACGATGGCACATGCGCCGAGCTCGATGCACCCTTCCGTGTTGTAGACCAACGCGCCCTTCTCCAGGTGGTACACCTTCGAGGGACACACGTACAGGCAAGGCTTTGTCTCGCACGTGCGACACACGTCCGTGTCGACCGTGATGAACGGCTCCTCGTCAAACTCGAACCGGTCCAGGCCCACGCGCTCGTCCACGGTCAGGGGCTTCGAAGCGTCCGCCTTCGGGGGTTCCGGCATAAGGAACATCGTCGAAACCGGGAGCCGGTAATAAAGGGTTGGTGGCCCGTGGAGGGCCACGTTATCAGCGGAGGCAACCAGGGGGAAACCTTCTATAGGATTGGTCCGGCATCGTCGCGCTCGTCCGGCGCAATTCGGCGACGGAAAGGGTTCGTCCCATGCCCGCGCGTGACCGGAAGGCTTCGACGATCGATCTGGCCGAAGACCTGTCGGTCCTCTCTCCCGAACGAGCGAAGGAATTCCTTGTTGCGGCCTTGGAACCCGACACGCGTTCCGGCGTGCTCCGCTTCTCGAAGGTCCCGTCGGTCATCGTCCGCCCGGAGGCGATCGTGAATATCCAACGACAGCTCGAGCAGACGATCGGCGGGTCCTCGAAGGGCATCCTGTACCTCTCTGGGGAACGCAGCGCTCGGGACGGAATGAATCCGTTCGAATCGATCGTGTCGACGCGCGCTCCGCTCACCCTCGCCAACGCGCGGCGGCTCATGGACGCCTCGGCCCTCCTCGGTTGGGGTCGCCTGGAGATCTCCCTCTTCGACCCAGAGAATGGCCGCCTGGTCCTCGCGGTCACGAACAGTCCTCTCGCCCGAGCCTACGGCGCGTCCAAAAAACCCGTGTGCCACTTCCTCACCGGATGGATCGCGGGGCTCGGCCGGAGCCTCCTGGAGCGCGAGGTGCTCTGTGAAGAGACCGCATGCGCCGCGCAAGGCCGCGGACGTTGCGAGTTCGAATTGCGGCCGATCGGTCCTCCCTGACCTTTCGGAGAAAGACTTTTACCCGTCCCGCTTTTCCGAGACGGGAAGCAGGAGACCGTGGAGCGTTTTGATGCCATCGTCGTCGGAGCGGGACCCGCGGGTTCCTCGGCCGCGCTGACCTTGGCGCGCAAAGGGTTCTCGACCCTCCTCGTCGAACGCGGACGGTCGCCGGGCGTAAAGGGCATGTTCGGCGGGCGGATTTATTCCTGGGCCCTCCAAGACCTTCTCCCGGACTGGGCGAAGGACTGTCCCGTCGAGCGCTACGTGGTCCGGGAGAACATGGTGTTCCTGACCGAGGACGCGTCCCTCGGGATTTCCTTCGATTCGACGAAACTCGGGCAAGGCCGGGCCGCGAGCTTCACCGCGGTGCGCGCCAAGTTCGACGGATGGCTCGCGAAGAAAGCCCAGGACGCCGGCGCGACGCTCGTGACCGGGATTCGGGTGGACGACCTCTGGAAGGAGGACGGCCACGTCCGCGGCGTGATGGTCGCTCCGAACGACCGGGTCGGTGCCGATGTGGTCGTGATCGCGGAAGGGGCGACGTCGATTCTCACGAGAGCAGCGGGCCTGAAGGCGGACCTGGAACCGCGCGAAGTGTCGGTCGGCGTGAAGGAGACGATCGAGCTGCCCGCGGAAACGATCCAAGAACGGTTCGGACTCGGGGAGAAGGAGGGCGCCGCGTTCGTGTTCGCCGGCCAGAGTTCCCTGGGTCTCCGCGGCGGGGGCTTCCTCTACACGAACCAGTCGACGATCTCCCTCGGCCTCGTCGTGTCCTCGGAAGACCTTTCCCGCAAGAAGGTCGAAATCCAGGAGGTGCAGAATCGGTTCCGCCTGCATCCCGCGGTCCAACGATGGATCCGAGGTGGCAAGGTGGTCGAATACAGCGCCCACCTGGTCCCGGAACTCGGGGCGGGCATGATGCCCCGGCTCTGGGGGGACGGCGTCCTGGTGGCGGGCGACGCCGCGGGGTTCCTGATCAACAACGGATACACGTTTCGCGGTGTGGACCTGGCGATTGCCTCGGGGATCGCCGCGGGTGAGGCGGCGAACGCGGCCCGCTCCGCCGGCAGCATGAGGGCGGCGAATCTCGCGGCCTACGACCGGTTTCTTCGAGCGAGCAACGTGCTGACGGATCTCGAGCGGTTCCGGCGAGCACCGCTCTACATGAAGAACGAGCGCCTCTTCGACGTGTATCCGCGCATGTTGATGGAAATCGCCGAGCGGCTGTACACCGTGGACGGAAGCGGACAACAGCGGCTCGTGGACGCCGTCCTGGAGCAGGCGGCCTCGGCGGACGTCCCGAAACTGAAGATGCTCCTCGACCTGTTGCAGGGAGCCCGATCGATGTGAGTGGCCCTCCGTCCGGGATGCGCCCGATGCGCATCATCGTGTGCATCAAGCAGGTTCCGAAGGCCCAGGAACTCCAGGTCGATCCGGTCACGCAGACGTTGAAACGGGTCGGCGTGCCGAGCGAGATCAACCCGCCGGACGCGAATGCCCTGGAGATCGCCCTCACGTTGAAGGACCGTCACGCGGCTGAGGTCGTCGTGCTCTCCATGGGACCGACCTCCTTCGACGAGAGCCTGGAGCGGGCCGTGGCCATGGGGGCGGACCGATCCGTCCTCCTGACGGACCGCATCCTCGGAGGATCGGATACGGTGCCGACGGCGTACGCGCTGAGCGAGACGATCCAGAAGATCGGCGGATACGATCTCATCCTGACCGGAGAGGAGACGACGGACGCATCGACGGGTCACGTGGGCCCGGGGATTGCGGGCCATCTGGACCTGCCGCAGATCACCTACGTGTCCGAGGTCCGGATTGTCGACAACACGGTCCGCGCGCGCCGGACCGCCGAGGATGGGACGGAATGGTGGCAGACGAACATGCCCTCCCTTTGCACTGTGAACTTTGGGTGCAACAAGCCCCGTTCCCCGACGTTGACGGGAAAGATCCGAGTGAAGCGCGGCGGCGTGATCGTCCACTGGTCCTGCGCCGACGTCGGGATCGACCCGAAGAAGGTCGGGCTGCTCAATTCGCCGACGATCGTCGCCAAGGTCGACACGATCCGGCTCCCACCCCGTGCGGGCCGGATTTTCTCCGGGGACGCGAAGGAGTCCGTCCGCGCCCTCCTCGACGCCCTGATCCGAGACCGGGTGGTCGCCCCGTGACGGACGGCCATGTGCTCGAGGACAAGTCCCATTTCCGCGGGGTCTGGGTGTTCCTGGAGGGACGGGCGGGCGGGCTCCGCGACGTGAGCACGCAGCTGATCGGCGAAGGACGACGACTCGCCGATCTCCGGGGAACCCCCCTCACCGGGATCCTGCCCGGCCACGGGGTCGACGCGCTCGCAGAACGAGCGATCGGGTTCGGCCTCGACCGTGTGATCGTCGTGGACGATCCGATGTTGGAAATCTACCGCTCGCGCCCGTACGCGCAAGTGATGGCCCAGCTGATCCGGCGGCAGAAGCCGGAGATCGTCCTGTTCGGGGCCTCGAAGAACGGACGGGACCTCGGAGGGCGACTCCATGCGATCCTGGAGACCGGGCTCGCCGCGGACTGCGTGAAGTTCGACATCGACGCGGATGGCAACCTCGACATGATCCGACCGAGCTTCGGGGGGAAGAGCCTGGCCCACATCTTGTGCAAGAAGCACCGGCCGCAAATGGCCTCCGTCCGGAGGAACGTGTTCGTGGCGCCTCCGCACAATCCGGACCGCCGCGGCGAGATCGTCCACGAACGGGTGGAGCTGTCGCCGCAGGACCTCGATGCAAAGCTCCTCGAGTTCGATGAGTTCACCAAGGAAGGCGGCCTGCGACCGGAGGAGGCGGACATCGTCGTGAGCGGCGGCTACGGCCTCGGAGACCCGAAGAACTTCCAATTGCTCCAGGACCTCGCGGACCGCCTTGGGGGGGCGATCGCGGCTTCCCGAAAGGCCGTCGACAGCGGTTGGGTCCCGAAGACCCTGCAGGTCGGTCAGACGGGGATGACGGTACGGCCGAAACTCTACATCGCCGTGGGGATCAGCGGCGCGGTCCAGCATCTGGCGGGAATGCAGGAGTCGGACAAGATCCTGGTGATCAACATCGACCCGAAGGCGCCCCTGTTCGAGATCGCGGACTATGGGATCGTCGGCGATCTGTTCGAGGTCCTCCCGGAAATGATCCGTCAACTCGACGCGCTCAAGGGCGGCGGAGTCGCCGGCCAGCCGGTGCTTCCGGCAGAAGCTCGCTGACGTTCACCCGGCGCAGCGTGAAGCCGAAGACGCCCTGGAAGTGCGCGATCACGGAGGCCTTCACGTCCTCGAGATCGATCGGATGTCCGAGGCATTTCTCCATGGAGGTCATAATTCCGCCGTCATGGCCGCACGGCCGAATCTTCAGGAACTCCCGCAAGTCCGTCGTCACATTGAGCGCAAAGCCGTGGAACGTCACGCTCCGCCGCACCGCGAGCCCGATCGACGCGATCTTCTTGTCCCCGATCCAGACGCCCCGCTCGGGTCCCTCCCGGGTCGCGTCGATCCCGAAGTCGGAACAGGAACGGAGGAGCACGTCCTCGAGGTCCGTCACGAGCCGTTTCACCTCGAGGCGGTCCGGGAGTCGGAGGATCGGGTAGCCGACGAGCTGCCCTAGCCCGTGATAGGTCGCTTCGCCACCCCGTTCGACCTCCACGATCTCCAGGCTCGGATCGAGGACGTCCTCCCGCTTCCCTCGACGGCCGAGGGTCGCGACGGGTTCGTGTTCGACGAGGATCAGTCCATCCGGGATGCGCTCCTCCGCGCGTCGGTCGACGAGGGCTTTCTGGAGGTCCCACACCTCGCGGTACGGTCGACGACCGAGGTCCAGCAACCAGGCGTCCCGGGCAATCACGATCGGACGCTCGCCTTCCGTCGTCGCCAGCATGGTCTCAGCGGTTCAACACGTGGATCGCCTCGCCGAGGGCCGCTTCCGCGCTCTCCATGATCGCCTCGGGCAAGGTCGGATGAGGATGGATCGTCAGGGCGATGTCCGCGATGGTGGCACCCATTTCGATCCCGAGGGAGAGCTCGCTGATCAGGTCGCTCGCATCGGGTCCGGCGATCGTCGCTCCGAGGAGCACGTTCGAGGAGGGGTCTGCGAGGAGCTTCACGAAGCCATCGTACTCGCCGGTCGTGAGGGCGCGCCCGATCGCGGCGAAGGGCACCTTCCCGATCCGGACCTTCCGACCCTGGGCGACCGCCTCGGGTTCCTGGAGTCCCACCGTCGCGATCTCCGGATCTGTGAAGATCGCCGCCGGCAAGGCGCGGTAGTCGAGTTCGGCCGGATGGCCCGCGATGACCTCGGCGGCGATGAGGCCTTCCTTCGTCGCCTTGTGCGCGAGGAACGGAGGCCCGACGACGTCGCCGATCGCAAACACGTGCGGGTTCGACGTGCGCAGCTGGCGGTCCACCTTGACGTACCCTCGCGGTGCGAACTCGATCCCCGCCCGGTCGACGTTCAGCTCGTCCGTGTTCGGCCGCCGGCCGACGGTGACGAGGACGCAGTCGGCGCGTCGAGCGATGAGGCCCTCGGGGGTCAGGACGTCGATGACCGTCTGGTCTTTGTCCACGCGCCATCCGCGGGCCTGGGATTTCGTGTGGACCTCGATCCCGAGCTTCTGGAGGCGGCGCCCAACGATCCGGGCGGCCTCCGGGTCGGTCCCCGGGAGGATCTGATCCAGGATCTCGATCACCACGACGCGGGTGCCGAGCTTCGCGTAGAACGTCCCAATCTCGAGTCCGGAGATCCCGCCTCCGATCACCGCGAGGTTCAGCGGGATTCGCGGGAGCTCGAGCGCTTCCTTCGTGCTGAGCACGCGCTTCCCGTCGAACCGGAACGCCGGGAGGTCGGAGGGCCGTCCTCCGGTCGCGATGATCGCATCCGTGAACGCGATTTCCTCGGCGCCCGAGGAAGTCCGGACCGTCGCCCGGTCCGGCCCCGTGAAGGACGCATGTCCGGCCAGGACGTCCACGCCGTTCCCTTTGCACAGTTGGCCGACTCCGTTCGAGAGGCGTTGCACCACGGCGCTCTTCCATTGCTGGAGGCGGGCCATGTCCACCTTGACCGGGCCTGTCTCGACCCCTCGTTCGGTGGCCCGTTCGATCGCGTGGACGAGGTTCGCAGTGTGGATAAGCGCCTTACTCGGGATGCATCCGTAGTTCAGGCATTCGCCTCCGAGTCTGTCCCGTTCGACGAGGAGGACGCGCTTGCCGAGTTGCGCCGCGCGAATGGCAGCGGGATAGCCGCCAGGACCCGCCCCGATGACGAGGACGTCGACCTGGCGGACCATCGGCGTGCGAAGGGACGCGCAGCCCATATCCTTTTTGCGTCCGCAGCGCCGGCCCGTGGCGTTGACGGGAGGCCCGCGTTAGAACACTATTCGAGGCCGACGAAAAGGAGGGCGGGGTGCTCGAGGGAGTTCCGGACGTTCTGGACGAAGGCGGCCCCGACGTGCCCGTCGATCACGCGGTGGTCGAACGAGCACGACAGGTACATCATGTCGCGGATCACGACCTGGTCGTTCCGGACGACCGGGCGCTTTTCGATCTTGTGGACGCCGAGGATGGCGACCTCGGGCCAGTTGATAATCGGCGTCGCCAAGATGCCGCCCTCCTTCCCGAGGGACGTGATCGTGAACGTGGAGCCGAGGACGTCCTCGAGGGCGAGGCGCTTCTCGCGCGCCGCGTTTGAGAGTCGCTCGAGTTCCTTCGCGAGGCCCCACAGATCCTTCTTGTCCGCGTCATGGACGACCGTGACCGTGAGGCCTTCGTCCGTCGCGGTCGCGATCCCGATGTGGAAGTATTTCTTCAGCACGATCTCGCCGCGTTCGTCGTCCACGGACGCGTTCAACGTGGGGAATTCCTTCAGGGCACCGAGGATCGATTTGATGAAGAACGGGAGGAAGGTGAGCTTGAGGCCCTTCCGTTCCGCGGCCTCCTTCAGGTGGTCCCGCAGGTGGACCAGTTGGGACATATCCACCTCTTCGACGTACGTGAAATGGGCCGCGGTCACGTTGGACTTCGCCATCTTTTCGAAGATCCGCTTGCGAAGGCCGTGGATCGGAATCCGCTCCTCCCCGCCCTGCACCGGTCGCACGGACACAGCCGCAGGTGGGGCCAAGGAGGTCGCGGGCTTGGGCGTCATCGCGGGCGTCTGCGCCCCCTTGCGCACGTCGTCCTCCGTGATCCGCCCTTGCGGGCCGGTCCCCCGGAGCGCGCCCAGGTTCACGCTCAGTTCCTTCGCGAGTCGCCGCACGGCCGGCGCCGCGAGGGCCTCGCCGGACGAGGGCGGCGGAGGCGGTGCACTCGCTTTCGGGGGCGCCGAGGGGACGATGGTCGGCCGCCCGGCTGTCGCGGGATTGGTCGGGGCGGCCTCCCCCGCCTCTCCGAACACGACGAGGGTCGCGCCGACCTTCACGACCTCGCCTTCCTTCGCGCGGAGCTGGAGCACCTTGCCCGTCACCGGCGAGGGGATCTGGACGGTGACCTTGTCCGTCATCACCTCCACGACCGGATCATTCTCCCGGATCGGGTCGCCTTCCTTGACGAACCACTTGACGACCTCGCCTTCGTGGACGCCCTCCCCGATGTCGGGGAGCTTGAACTCGCGGGCCATCGGTTTCCTCGTTTCGACACCCGTCGCAAGACCGCAATCGGCTTAACATTTTGCACGGCCACGCGTGTGCCTTTCGGTCTCGAGGCGAATCATTTTATGGGCACCGTCCAATGCCCTCTCGGGGAGGAGTGGGGACGTGGAGGAGTGGCACAGACCGGTGGGCGTGATTTGTGCCCGGCGCTTCGCGCCGGAGAGATTCCCGTCCTGCTCCTCCTTTCTCTGAGGGGGACCTGGATGCGCCGTCCGGCCGGCATCACGGTTCTCGGCGCTCTGGTCTCGTTGGCCGCGCTCATCATGGTCCTGATCGGCATCGCCTCCTTCTTCGTCGGCCTTGCGTTCCTGATCCCTGGGACCCCGATTTCCGGGACCGAGCTGGTCCTGAACGGCATCCTCTACTTCTTCATCGGGGTCGCCTTGGGCGTCGCGGGCGGAGGACTCCTGATGATGCGGCCCTGGGCGTGGGGGGTCGCCCTCATCGCGACGTTGGTGACCCTCGCCTACCTGGGATATCGAGTATACGAACGGTCGAACGCGGGATCCGGTACTACGCTCACTTCGTTGTTGACCCTCGGGATCGTCGCCATCATCTTTGTCTATCTGCTTTCCGCGTCCCGCGCCTTCCGGCGATCCGCTCGCTCGATGTGACCTCGACCGGTCGTCCGGCGGACTCAGAACGCCATGACCTTGTCGATCGCCGCGAGGACGCGGTCCGAATTCGGCAGGTAGACGTCCTCGAGCGCGTACGGGAACGGCGTGTCGAATCCCGTCACGCGGACGATCGGACCGCGGAGGTACTCGATCGCCTTCTCCGCGAGGATCGCACTGATCTCCGCTCCGAACCCGGCGGTCCGGGGGGCCTCGTACACGACGACGGCGCGGCCGGTCTTTTTCACCGACGCGAGGACCGCTGGTTCATCGAGCGGGACCAGGGTGCGAAGGTCGATCACCTCCGCCTCGACGCCTTTCGCGGCGGCCTTCGTCGCGGCCTCGAGGCACACCTGCGCCATGTATCCGTAGGCGATCAGCGAGACGTCCTTGCCCGGCCGACGCACCGCGGCCTCCCCGAGCGGCACGAGGACCTCTCCCTCCGGGACCTCCTCCCGGGAGGACCGGTACAGTTTCTTCGGCTCCAGGAACATGACCGGATCCGGGTCGCGGATCGAGGCGGTCAGGAGCCCCTTCGCCTCCTTCGGCGTCGAGGGGACGACGACCTTCAACCCCGGCGTATGGCAGAAGTACGCCTCGGACGACTGGGAATGGTAGTGGCCGCCGCGGATCCCGCCTCCGAACGGAGTGCGGATCGTCATCGGGACGGTGAACTGGCCTCCGGAACGGTAGCGCATCTTGGCGGCCTCGGAGACGATCTGGTCGAAGGCCGGGTAGATGAAGTCCATGAACTGGATTTCCGGGACCGGACGCAGGCCGTACAACGCCATCCCGATCGCGGTGCCGATGATCCCGCCTTCCGCGAGGGGCGTGTCGAAGACGCGGTCCGGGAACTCGTCCAGGAGGCCCTCCGTGCATCGGAAGACGCCGCCATTCCGGCCGACGTCTTCTCCAAGGACGATTACGCGGTCGTCTCGCCGCATCTCTTCGCGCAACGCGTTGTTGATCGCCTGCACCATCGTCATCGCCGGCATGTTCACGACCTCGTGGCGTAGTATTCCTGGTACGGATCTTCTGTCGGAGTACCGCCCGGGAGCCGCCCCTGCATGTCCGGATCATCTTTGAACGGCCTCAGGTCCGGGTCCTCGTCGAGCCGGTCCCGGAGATCCGGTTGCAGTTCCACGGCCCTCGCGAAGTGCTCGATCACCTTGGACTTGTCTCCCATCCGGGCGGCGATGCGCGCTAGGTTGAAGTACGTGCTCGCCCGCGTCGGCTCCAACCCGACAGCGTGCTCGAACGCCTCGAGCGCCCCGTCGAGATCGCCCGCGTGGAACAGGTCGTACCCGAGGCTGTTCCAGCCCTGCGGGTTGTCGGGGTCCGCGTCGCACAGCAGGCGGTCGACCCGCGCCGCCTCGGCGTAGTCGCCTTCCGCCCCCAAGCACGCGGCCGCGAGGGCGCACGCGTCTCCGTCCACCTCGCCCTTCCGTTGCAAGAGCGGCCGGACGAGGGCGAGGGCCTCCTTGGCACGGCCTTGCTTGAACAGCTCGTGCGCCCGCTGGAGCCCCGAGGCCGACGACGGTGCGGACACGGGAGCGGCGGGCCCTTTCTTCGGCGTGCGCTCACCTCCCGCGAGGGGCGAGGAAGGCGTCCCGCTGATCCCGCAAGTGGTCGGGCATGTCCGCGTACACGTCCGTGAAGAGGGTCTCGACCGCGGGGGGCGGGGCGCGCTCTGCCTCCTGGATCGCCCGGGTGATTTCGTCTCCGATCTCCTGTTCGAGCCGGGCCTCTCGCCCGTCGTCCCACCAGCCGGCATGCTCGAGGTACCTCCGGTAGCGGGCGATCGGATCTCGCGCGCGCCACAGGGCGACCTCCGATTCATCCCGATACCGAGACGGGTCGTCACTCGAGGAATGCGGGCCGAGCCGGTACGTCACTGCCTCGATCATCGTGGGGCCATGGCCCTCCCGGGCGCGACGGGCCGCGTCGCCGGTGGCCCGGAAGACCGCGAGCGCGTCCATGCCGTCGACGCGGACTCCGTCGAAGCCATACGCGGGCGCTTTCTGCGCGAGGGTCGCGGAGGCCGTCTGCTTCGCGACGGGGACCGAGATGGCCCACTGATTGTTGTTGCAGAGGAACACGGTCGGCGTCCGGAAGACGCCCGCGAAGTTCATCGCGGCGTGGAAGTCCGCGGTGCTCGTCGCGCCATCTCCGAAGAAGACGAGGACGGCGTGCGGCTCGCCGCGGAGCCGCATGGCCCACGCGATGCCGACCGCGTGGGGGATCTGTGTCCCGACCGGCGAGCTGATCGAGAGGTAGTTTCCCTTCCGGTAGACATAGTGGCAGGGCATCTGACGGCCGTGCACGGGATCCTCCGCATTTCCGATGAGCTGGCACAGCAACTCCTTCAGCGGCATCCCGCGGACGAGCGCCGCGCCGGGTTCGCGGTACTGGGGGACGATCCAATCCTCCGGTTCCATGGCCATCGCGGCCCCGACGATCGCCGCCTCCTGGCCGAGCGAGGGTCCGTAGAAGCCGATCCGGCCTTGGCGTTGCAGTGCGAGCATCCGGTTGTCGAGGATCCGCTGCAGGCTCATCCCGCGGTACAATCGGACGGCGTCCTCCTCCGACAACCCGGGGTCCAGACGGGGGTCTGCCGAGCCGTCGTCACGGATGATGTGGAGGGCATCGACCACGCTGTTCCTCGCACCCCCAGAGGACCGGAGCGACAAAACCACTGAGGCGGCCTTAAGCCTTCCGACCCCGGAATCTCTAAGAGTTTTGCACCGTTGTCCGCGCGGTGATCCGTGAAAATTCCGCTGCGGACCCGCGGTTACCTCGCCATCGTCGTCGCGGCGGTCCTCTTCGGGGTCTGGCCAAGCCTCTCGAAGCTCGTGGTGAATGAGGTCCACCCGTTCGTGATTTCGTTCCTCATCCAGTTGATCCCGGCGGTCGCGTTGTTGCCGAGCCTCCGGCGTCTCCGGGTCGCGCGGTCGGATTGGAAGTTCTTCGCCCTGTCCGGTGTCATCGGAACCGTAGCGGGCCCGATCACCTACTTCTACGGCCTTGAGCGGACGACCGCGTCGAATGCCGTCTTCCTGTCGAACAGCGAATCCCTGTTCACAATGCTCTTCGCGTACGCCTTCCTCGGGGAGCGCGCGACGCGCCGAGAATACGTGGCCCTCGGAGGCATCGCGGTCGGCGCGTTCATCGTGGCCACCGAACTCCGGTTCGGCGATGTCCAGTTCCTCCAGTTCCTGATCGGAAACCTGATGCTCATCGGAGCCGCCGTTTGTTGGGGCGTGAGCAACACGACGAGTACGGTCCTGCTCCGGCGGATTCCCATCGTCGCATTGCTCGAGATCCAACTCCTCTTCGGGGCAGCGTCCTTCGCGGCGATCCTCGTCGTCTCGGACACGCCGATCGCTGTCCCCATTCACATCCTCCCCGTCCTCGTCCTGCTGGCGGTGAGTGCGGTCGGGGTGTTCTCGGTCCTGTTCTTCTACGCGTTCCGCACGATCGGTGCGATGCGGACCGGCGCCGTCCTGCCGACGTCCGCGCTATGGGGCATCCTCGTCGCCCTGTATCTGTTCCCGAACGAGACCCTCAGCGGCATTCAGATCCTGGGCGGGGCGCTCATGGTCGCGGCCCTGGCCGTGTTCTACCTCTTCCGAGGACCGTCCAAGATAGAAGCCGCGGGCGAAACCTTGAAACCGGACGCGTCGGATGGTCCGGATTCACCGTGATGTCGCCGATTCCGGACGAGACTCCGTTCGCGCGCCTCGCCGAGCTGACCACGAAGCTCGAGGCCACATCGAAGCGCCTCGAGAAGCGCGCCCTCCTGGCCGCCTTTCTGAAATCCCTCCGCCGAGACGAGGTTCCCCCGGCGGTTCACCTGATCGTCGGTCGCATCTTCGCGGAGTCGGATTCGCGCGCCCTGAACGTCGGATGGGCGACCCTGAAGAAGGCCCTCGCGGGGACGAAGCAGGCCACGTTGGTCCCCCGGCCGCTGACGATTCTGGAAGCTACCCGCATGTTTGCTCAGATCGCGGAGGCCCGTGGCCCCGACTCGACGAGGGCCCGCCGTCGCCTCCTGGAATCCCTCCTCGGTCGTGCGTCCGAAGAGGAGCGCGACGTCCTTCTGCGGAACGTCTTCGGCGAGATGCGGATCGGCGTGAACGAGGGCGTCATGCTCGAGGGGATCGCGGACGCCGCGGGCGTCGACGCGGAATCCGTTCGGACTGCCCACATGTTCCTCGGAGACCTCGGCATGGTTGCCGAGATCGCGCTCTTCGAGGGAGCGGTCGGCCTTCGGTCCCGCGGCCTGCGGCTGCTCGCGCCAATGAAACCGATGCTCGCCGAGATGGCCGAGGATTTGGACGAGGTCCTCGCGGAACACGGCGGTCAGACCGCGGTCGAGTTCAAGCTCGACGGCGCTCGCATTCAAATCCATCGGAAGGGCGACGTGGTCCGCATCTTTAGCCGGCGTCTGAGCGACGTCACGGACAGCCTGCCCGAGATCGTCGCGATCGCGAAGTCCCTCCCGGCCTCCGAGTTCCTCCTGGAGGGCGAGGTCGTCGCCATTAACGCGGACGGGAAGCCCCTCCCGTTCCAGGACCTCATGCGCCGCTTCCGGCGCGTCCACGGGATTGCGGCGGCCCAGGAAGAGATTCCCCTGAAGTTGTACCTGTTCGACCTGCTCCACGTCGACGGGCAGACGCTGATCGACGCGCCCTATCGTGCCCGATGGGAGAGCCTCGAGCGCCTCGTGCCGTCGGAGTATCTCACCGCCCGCAGGATTGTGACGCATAAGCAAGAGATCGAGCCGTTCCTCCAGGCCGCCCTGGTCGCGGGCCACGAGGGCCTCATGGCGAAGGCGCTCGATTCGACGTATTCCGTCGGCAAGCGCGGGAAGAAGTGGTTCAAGATCAAGCCCGCGGACCTCCTGGACATGGCGATCGTCGCGGCGGAATGGGGGAGCGGCCGGCGCGAAGGATGGCTGTCCAACTATTGGCTCGCCGTGCGGGATGAGTCGACGGGCGGGTTCCAGATGATCGGGAAGACGTTCAAGGGGCTGACGGATGCGGAATTCGAGACGATGACGGAACGCCTTCGCGGCCTCGCGACTTCCGAAGAACGGTGGGGTTTCCACGTTCGTCCCGAGGTCGTCGTCGAGGTCGCGTACAACGAGATTCAGCGGAGTCCGCACTACCCGAGCGGGTTCGCCCTCCGGTTCGCGAGGATCGTGCGGATTCGGGATGACAAGGGACCGGACGACGTGGACACATATGCCCGGCTGAAGGACCTGTACAAAAAGCAGTTCGAACGGAAGGGACGCGGGCCGGCCGACCTCTGATCTAATCCCGTCGCGAAGAGATTCGCATTGGGATTCTCCCAGGAGAAGGCACTCTCGCCGATCACGGTCCCTGCTCCGCCGACCTCGGCATCCGCATCGCTCGTTCCGCCCTGGCCGATCGCCGGGGGGCTGGCCGCCATCGTAGTGGCGGTCCTCGCTTGGGTGACTCTCAGTCGGAAGCGACCGCCATGATAGGATCCCAACCCCCAGGTCTCGCGGCCGCGTCAGGTCGGAGTCGCGGCATGCCAACGCCCGATCGGAAGACGGGCGAGTGACCAGGAGGTGGCGTGGACACTTTCGCCTACCTCCCCCGGAAATCGCTTTCACCTCGGCCGGCATACCTCTACTTAGAGGTATGAAAATGGAAATCGGATGTGGTGCCCGCGTTCGCGACTTCGACGGACGGCGGTATTTCTACTTCTGGCATTACGAGCGGGACAACGGTCGATCCGTTCGAAAAGAGGACTACCTCGGTCGAGCGGATTCCGAGAAGGGCCGGTCGGAACTGCTCCGCCGCATGGCCGCGTACCACCGGAGGGCCGAACAGGAGTTCGCGCGGAGGCGAGCCCGGATCGAGAGTCTCTTCTCGAGGGCGGATACCTCCACTTAGAGGTACGCGGCGGTCCTCATTCCACCTCGCCGATGGCGGCCGTCTCCCGCGTCCGGCTCCCCTGTCCCATCGCGGTCAGGTAGATGCCCAAGAGGGCGAGCGCTCCTCCGATCCCGACCGCGATCCCCGGCACTTGCTGGAGGAGGACCCAGGCCAGAAGGCTCGATCCGATCGGCTCCCCGACGAGGCTCAGGCTCACGATTGGCGCGGGGACCCACCGGAGGCTCCAGTTGTACAGCGTGTGCCCGCCGATCTGCGGGATCACGGCCATCGCGAGGAAGAGCCCGAGTTCTCTCGGCACGTTTCCCACGGGGACGAGGCTCTCGCGGAGGATGAGCGTATACAAAAGCAGGACCCCCGTCGCGGTCACGTAGACGACGAACGCATATGCGAGGAGCGGGATCCGCTGGCGCAGGCGACGGCCCGCGAGGAAATAGAAGCCCGCGGCGACCCCGCCGAGGAACGCGAGCAGGTCGCCGACGAGACTCGCGCTTCGAGCGGTGGAGTCCGCGAAGGCGATCACGACGACGCCGCTGAAGCCGAGGCCGATCCCGAGGGCCATCCAGGAGTTCAATCGTTCCCGGAGGACGAAATGGGAGAGCAGTCCGACGAGGAGCGGATGGGAGGTGACCAGGATCACAGACGAGGCGACGCTCACGCTGACTCCCTCCAGCTTCAGGGAGCCTATCCACAGGGTGAAATGGGTCGCGAGGATCGCGCCGACCCCCATCATGCCGAGCACCTCCTTTCGCGTGAGCGCCAGCAGGGAGGCCCGGTTCGCGAGGACGAACGGCACCAGGATTAGGGACGCGAGGCCGAGTCGGTACAGGGCGATCGTGATGAAGGGCGACGTGGACCAGGAGATGAAGATGGCCGAGAAGGACACGGACACGACCGCGAGGGCGATCGCGGCGTAAGGCCGGCCAGGCACGGGGCCGGGACGAACGGGCCTCTATGTAACGCCTGCGGCCGCTCCCTCATGGCGGCGGCGGAGGCACGGGTGGCGGCGCTTGGGGCGGCCCGCGGGCCCGCCGTCGGCGCAGCGTGACGAGGACCGCGATTGCGATCACCGCGACGACCGCGATGCCGATTCCGATGAGCAGAAGCCCGAGCGTGCTGGACTGGTACCGGTACGATGTAAGCTGCTGGTCCGAGACCCGGTTCCCGTTGGCGTCATACGATTCCCGCCGGACGTGGTTCCCTGCGCCCTCGGAATAGTGGTCCCGGTCATGGCCTCCGCCGGAGCTCGTCCGCTGGATGACTGCGACCGAGAAGGAACCCGCGGCGACCGTCGTCGTGTTCTCCGCGATCACCGTGGCACCATAGGCGAATGGCAAGGTGAAGGTCGAATTGGAGAATCGGACGGTCGTGCTCAATGACCACTGAGCATTCACCGCTAGCGGGAACACGGCCTCGGCGAGCGGCGGGTCGTACTTCACCGTGATCGTGGATCCAAGGAAGGTGATGTTTGTCTGGGCAGTTCCGAGGTTGGAGTCTTGGACCCAGCTGTCTTGGACGGTGGCGCTGCCGCCGCTCGGGGTCGTGGTCGTCGTGATGTGCCACACGCTGTATGAGCCCAGGCCGAAGGTCAACGTGGACCTTTCGTGAACATCGACGCGGATGGTCGATGTGGCGCTCCCTTGGGTCCGCGTGTAGACCCAGAAGTCCCCTTGCGTCCACGTCGGACGGTTTTGCGTGGCCGCGGCCGGCGGAGAGACGATCAGAATCGACGCGAAGGCGACGGCCAGCACCGTGACCACGGTCAGCGACCTGAGATGGCGCATCGGCAGGCCTGACCGGCGCATGGCGGCAAGCCGGATATGAGATTGTCGGATACTAGGTAACGCATTCTTTAGGCCCGCACGGATATTCCGCGGCAGCGGGTGGTGCCATGGGCCTGGCCGAGGTACGAAAGATCGCGGTGATCGGGGCGGGGACGATGGGCGCCGGAATCGCGCAGGCGTGCGCCGCGGCCGGCTTCCAGGTCGCGATGCGGGACATCGAGCAACGCCTCGTGGACGGCGGCTTCCGGCGGATCCGCGAGCCGCTCGCGAAACGTGTCGAGAAGGGGAAGATGACCGCCGCCGAGGTGGACGGCATCCTGGGGAAGATTCGCGGCGTCGTCAATCTCAAGGACGCCGTGACCGGTGCTCAGGTCGTGATCGAGGCGGTGTTCGAGAAGATGGACATCAAACGGGAACTCTATGCGGAACTGGACCGGCTCTGCCCGCCTGAAGTCGTCTTCGCGTCGAACACTTCCTCCCTGAGCATCACGGAGATGGCGAACGCGACGAAGCGCGCGGACCGCGTCGTCGGCATGCATTTCTTCAACCCCGCGCCGGTCATGAAGCTCGTCGAGGTGATCCGGGGCTCCGAGACGAGTGACGCGACGGTCGCCCTAATCAAGGAACTGTGCACGAAGCTCGGCAAGGACGCCGTCGAGGTGAGGGAATCTCCAGGTTTCGTCGTGAACCGCCTCCTCGTCCCGATGATGAACGAAGCGTTCAATCTGCTCCAGGAGGGAGTCGCGAGCGCCGAGGACATCGACAAGGCGATGAAGCTGGGGACGAACATGCCCATGGGGCCTTTCGAACTCGCCGACTACACGGGCCTGGACATCGGGCTGGACGTGATGGAGGTCCTCTTCCGCGAGACGGGAGACCCAAAGTTCCGACCGTCGACGCTTCTGCGGAAGTACGTGCGCGCGGGCAGGATGGGCCGGAAGACTGGACGCGGGGTGTACGACTACACTCGTACCTAGCTTCCGGCGTTCGAGCCTGTTGCGAGGTTAAAACCCTCCCCGGTTGTGAGCCTCAGGGAGGCGATTCGGGCGGCTCGGGTCCGCTCGGCGGTTGCTGGGGCGGAGTCCATCCGGGAGGTGGCGCCCCAACGCCCGGCCTGCGTCGTCGGACGAGCACGGCTCCGACGACCGCCGCGACGACGAGGACGAGGAGGATGAGCCAGATCCACACCTGGAGGCCGAGGAAGACCGTCGTCAAGAGGCTGCCTGCTTGATACCGATAGCTCGTCAGGTTGTAGCTGCCGGCGGACTGGCCCGAGCTGTTGTGGGACTCGGTTCGAACGGAGTTGCCTGCTTGGGGCGACCAGTAGTTAATGACAAACGAGGTCGAGCCCGCGGCGGTCTCTTTGAGAGGAGATGTCGTAAAGGTCCCCGCGGGCACCGTAATCGACGCGTCCGTTTGAACTTCGAAGTGCGTGGCAAGAGGCATCTGTGTGTATCGGACTGCGCCCGTCGAATTCGTCGTGACGTCCCAGACGGTGGTCGAAGAATCCCAACTGGCTCCGGCCGTCAACGGCCATTGGATGATCTGCGGAGGGTTCCCCGAGATTGAGACGTGAGAATTCGCCGAAACGGTGCCAAAGGTCAAATTCACGTCCGCGACGATTTTGACGATGGCCAAGGTGTCTGTGCTGTACCAAATGGTCGCGGGCAGATTGAGGGTGAGGCTCCCAAACGGAATCGTGAGGGTGGCGGCCACGTGGTACGTCGAGTAGGAGGACCCGTTGACGCTGACGGACTCGGTCCCGGTGACATCCATCCGCAGCGTGCCGCTGATCGACGTCCCAGTCAGGGCCGAGGAGTACGCATAGACCCAGAAATCGCCGGACGCCCAGGCCGGGCGGTTCGTCGCGGCCCGGGCTGGGGTCGCGGTGAACGCCAAGGCGGCAATCAAAAGGAGTCCGACGGCCGCGGCCAGAACCCGCAGGCGCGAGTGCATCCAATCCATCGCGACCGGGAGCAGCCCAGGGGTCTATGAGCCTGCCGGTGGGGCACGAGGAACGTTCATCCTCGTCCCCGGCGTTCGCGGTCCTGAGGATTCCATGCCTAGCTTCGTCCGCGTGGAGATGGAGGACCGCTTGGCGATCGTCGCGATCAACCGGCCGGATGCACTGAACGCCCTGAATTCCGCCGTGCTGCGGGAGCTGTCCATGACGATCGAGCACCTGTCCATGGCCGCGGACGTGGGCGCGATCATCCTGACAGGAGCCGGGGACCGCGCGTTCGTGGCGGGGGCCGACATCAAGGAGATGGTCGGCCTGTCCGCGCTCGAGATGCGATCCTTCTCGGAGGCGGGGCGGCGACTCGGGGACACGATGGCCGCGTGCAACAAGCCCATCCTGGCGGCGATCAACGGCTACGCCCTCGGAGGCGGATGCGAACTCGCCCTCGCGTGCGATATCCGGATCGCGTCGGACCGAGCGAAGCTCGGCCAGCCGGAGGTCAATATCGGGATCATCCCGGGATTCGGCGGAAGCCAGCGCTTGCCTCGTCTCGTCGGACTCGGATGGGCCTCGGAGATGGTCTACACGGGGGACGCGATCGACGCGGCGACCGCGGAGCGGATCGGCCTCGTGAATCGCGTCGTGCCCGCGGAGCGACTCCTCGAGGAGACGAAGGCCCTGGCCCGCAAGATCCTCGAGAAGAGCCCGGCCGCCATCGCCCTCGCGAAGGCCTGCCTCCGGTCGGCCTTGGAGATGCCGCTCGCCGCGGGCCTCGATTTCGAGACCGCGGCCTTCGGGGTCGTCGGTTCGACGAAGGACAAGGAAGAGGGCATGCGCGCGTTCATCGAGAAACGGAAGCCGACATGGAAGGGCGCGTGATCAGTACGACTCGAACTCCTCTTGGAGGTCGATCACGACCTGTTCGAGGACCTCTTCGAAGGAGGAGCTGCGGTACTCGCGCATCCCGCCGAGCTCGCTTTGGATGCGGGCGATGAAGTTGTTGGAACTCTTCAGGAATTCCACGTTCACCAGGGACTCTTCCATCCTCGGTTGCTCCGGGAGACCGACGCGGGCGCGTTCTCAATCGGGCGTATCCGAGGTTCGTATTTAATAGTTGCCCGCAGAGTGCTCGACGGACGACCGAGTGCGGCTCACGGGGCCTTCGGATCGCGTTCGTTGCTCGCCTCCGAGGAACCTTTATCTAGCGCGCTCCCCTTCGACGGCCTCCCGAACCGGACGCGGAGTGAATCGTTGGGCAATATTCGGCCGACGTACATCAAGCGAGTCGCGATCGAGCTCGCGAAGCTCTATCCGAACGAATTCACGGCGGATTTCGAGCACAACAAGAAGATGGTCTCCGAACTGAGCGACGTGCGGAGCAATCTGATGCGCAACCGGATTGCCGGATACATCACCCGATACCGGCAGCGCCTGGCCGTCTAGTCCCGCGGACGCCTGCGCCCGGTCCGGGAGCGAATGGACCCAATCCCCCATGTCGTACGCCGTCGAGACACGTGACCTCACCCGGATCTTCGCGGGCAAGAAGAAACGCCGACGCAAGGCGGAGGAGGAAGTCGACGAGAGCGTCGGCCCGGTGACCGCGCTCGACAACGTTTCCCTCAAGATTGAAGAGGGCGAGCTGTTCGGGATGCTCGGTCCCAACGGCGCGGGCAAGACGACGCTCATCAAGATCCTAGCGACACTGCTGCTGCCGACCTCGGGACAAGCCCTGGTGGCGGGCCATGACGTGACCAAGGATCCCTTCCCCATCCGCCAAGTCATCAACATGGTGTCCGGCGGCGAGACGTCGGGGTACGGGCTCCTGACCGCGCGGGAGAACATCTGGATGTTTTCCCAGTTCTACGGTGTGCCGAGCAAGGTCTCCAAGGGCCGCATCGACGAGCTCATGCACATCTTCGGGCTCTGGGACAAGCGGAACGCGAAGGTACGAATGCTGTCCACGGGGCAGCGGCAGAAGATGAACATGATTCGCGGCTTCGTCACGGACCCGGACATCCTGTTCCTGGACGAGCCGACCCTCGGCCTCGACGTGAACGCCGCCCGCGTGATCCGCGAGTACGTGACGAACTGGGTGCGGGGCCAGAAAGGCAAGACGGTCCTACTCACGACGCACTATATGGCGGAAGCGGACCAGATGTGCGACCGCATCGCGATCATTGACAAGGGGAAGATCCTGGCGTGCGACACCCCGGAGAACCTCAAGCGGATGATCCGGACGGAAACGACATTCCGACTGGAGGTCGACGCGATCCGCGACCTTACGACGTTCTCCACGATGCAGGGGGTGAAGAACTTCTCGCACAAGGATGACATCGCCAAGAATCGATCCTTCCTCACGTTCATCCTCGAGGACGAGGGTCCCGTCGCGGAGATCCTCAGCACGATCACGTTGCAGGGCAAGAAGGTCCATTCTCTGCAGAAGTCCGAGCCGACCCTGGAGGACGTCTTCATCAGCATGGTGGGGAGGGGATTCGAGTGAGCGAGGCCAAGGCCCGTCGCTCGGACCTGCGATATCGGATCGGGCTAAACCTCCGGGCCGTCAAGGGCCGGTCCTATCCGCGGATCGTCGGCGCGAACCGCGAGCCATCCTGGATTTTCTTCGAGGCGTTCCTTCCACTGCTCGGGATCGCGGCGTACGTGTTCGTTTATCAGTTCTTCGGAGGCCAGGCGCTCGCGGCGATCACGACGAAGACCACGGCCGCGCCCTGGGGGATGTGCGGGCATGATCCCTGCGCGAATGCGGCGGCACAGGCCGCCGCCGCGGCCGCCGTTGGCGCGAACACGAACGCGCTCGTGGCTTCGGTGGTCCTCGGCGGCACGATGGTCGCGTTCTGGCTCAACGTCCTCTGGTCGATGGCGAGCCAGCTCTACTGGGAGAAGGAAATCGGGAACCTCCAACTCTACATGATGGCCCCCATGAACCGGATGGCCCTGCTCGGCGGGATGGCGGTCGGCGGGATGGTCATGACCTCGATGCGGGCGATCTCGACCCTGGTCGCCGGAGTCCTCGTGTTCGGCGTCATCTTCCAGGTCGCGAGCCCGTTGATGCTGCTCGCCGTCTTCTTCGCGACGCTGATCGCCCTCTACGGGCTCGGGATGATGTTCGCCTCGTTGTACCTGCTCTGGGGCCGCGAGGCGTGGAACCTGTCCGCGCTCATGGAGGAACCAATTTTCTTCTCGAGCGGGTTCTACTTCCCTCTCGGCGGCCTCTTGCGGATTCCCGGATGGGGCCCGGCTATCGCGATCGCGGGTTCGTTCATTCCGGCCTCGCTCGGCCTCGATGCGCTCCGCCAGCTGACCCTTGGTTCGACAGCCTTCGGCAGCAATTTCTGGATCTTCGACGTCACGACGGAACTTGAGATCCTCGTTGGCATGGCGGTCTTGTTCTTGATCCTCGCAAGGTACTGTCTCGCGTACCTAGAGACGCTCGCGAAGCGAGAGGGGAAGCTGACCTCACGGCATCAATGAGCACGTACTGGCGGACGTTCAAGACGGCCGCATGGCTCGGATGGGAGATGGACTCGAACTGGACCGAGCCCTGGCTCTTCGTCCTGTACTCCGTCATTAAACCGGTGGCCGGGGCGTTCATCCTGGTCCTCATGTACATCGTCTTCGTCGCCATCGGTCGGCCCCAGGGCGACACCGACGCATTTTCCTATATGTACGTAGGGAACTCGTTCTTCATCTTCGTCGCCACGGTCCTGTTCGGGACGTTCCAGGTGATCCAGTCCGATCGCGAATGGTACCAGACGATTCGCTACATCTACATCTCGCCGATCTCGTACTACGTGTACATCCTGGGTCGCGCGGCCTCCAAGATCGCGGTCGCCGTATTTGCCGTCGCGATCACGCTCCTTTTCGGCGCGATGTTTCTCGGCGTGCGGTTGCACTTGGCCCTCGCCGATGTCCCGATGTTCCTCGTGAGCACGGTCCTCGGGCTCGCAGTCCTGTTAGCGATTGGGATCTGCCTGGGCGGGATCTCGTTCCTGACAGCGAAGCACACTCATGGGCTGGCGGAAGGCATCCCGGGATTGTTCTACGTGTTCTGCGGCGTCCTGTTCCCCCTCTCCATCTTGCCGACCTGGGGCCAGGCCATCGGCCGCGCCATCCCTCTGACGTATTGGTTCGAAATCACTCGACGACTGATTGCGCCGACGATCACGGTGAACACGACCTTGGCCGGATTCGACCCGCTGACGATTCTCTTGTTCTTGATCGTATCATCCGTGGGCTTCTTCGCGCTGAGCGTCCTGATCTACAAGGTCGGTGAGTACTTCGCGCGGAAGGCCGGCAAGATCGACATGACGACGTCCTATTGAGCCCGCGCACGGGAAGCGCGACGGGCCCTCTGCTCCCGGCGGTACGGGTATCGTTGTACGGCGCCGCAGGCGCCGCACGTCACGACGACGCGACCCTCGCCCACGCGGATTCGCGCGCTCACCGACGGCAGGAGGAACGCGAAACATTTCTTGCAGAAGGACCGTTTGAACGGCGCAGGCACACGGACGTTGTACCGCATGCCGATCCGACGGGCGAGTTCGACATAGCGTCGCGCCCGTTCCGTCCGGCGGTGGAGCGCCTCGGTCTCCGCGAGACGGAACAGGGTCGCCATGCGTTCCCCTGCGATCCGCCGCTCCATGCCGCGGTGTCGACGTTTCGCCATCGGACGGCGCACCGGCTTTGCGGATAAAACACTTCCCGGCGACGAACCTTTAACTATCCTCGGTCCGCTACTGCACGGGGGACACCATGGGCGAGCGCGTGAAGCGCATCTTCCGGAACTTGAACGACGGCGTCGATTTGATCGTGTTCCTGAACTCCGTGGATCCGCACATCGACATGTCCTTCTTCTACGCGACCGGCGTGACGGACGGTTTGTTCGAAGGTTGCGCGGCGTGGCTCACGCCGGACGGTAAAGCCGCCATCACGACGTCCGCGCTGGAAGAGGAGGCGGCGAAGAAATCTGGTCTCCCCCTCGATGTGTTCCGCACCCGCGATGAATCCTCGAAGCTCATCAAGAAGCGGCTCGCGGGGCACCGCAAGATCGGCATCAACGCATCCGAGCTCACATATGCCGCGTTTCAGCGCCTCCGGAAACTGGCGCCACGGGCCGCGCGGTTCGTCGACGTCTCCGGGGCCGTGATGAAGGCGCGGCTCGTCAAGGACGCCCAGGAAGTCGATCTGATTCAACGGGCCTGCGACATCGCTTCACGAGCGTTCGAGGAAACGCTGTCGTTTATCCAAACCGGGGTCACGGAGGCGGAGGTCGCTTCCGAGCTCGTGTACCGGATGCAGAAGAACGGGGCGACCGCGCCCTCCTTCCGCACGATCGTTGGATCCGGCCCGAACGGCGCGGAGCCACACTACACCGCAGGGCCGAGGAAGATCGAGCGCGGCGACATGATCGTGATCGACTTCGGAGCCCAGTACCACATGTACTGTTCCGACATCACCCGCACGGTCGTCGTGGGCTCTCCGTCCGCGGAGCAGCGGCGGATGCACGACACGGTCGCGCGCGCGCAAGCCGCCGCCTTGGCCAAGATGAAACCGGGCGCACGGGGGACGGCGGTCGACGCCGCGGCCCGGTCCCTGATCGACCGCACGAAATACAAGGGGCGGTTCATTCATGGCCTCGGTCACTCCGTCGGACTCGCGGTCCACGACCCGAGCGGCGGCCTGAGCCCTTCGAGCGACCTCATCCTCCGACCGAACATGGTCCTCACGAACGAGCCCGGCGTCTACGTGTCCGGGTTCGGTGGTGTCCGGATCGAGGACGACGTCCTGATCACGAAGAACGGACCTCGGGTCTTGAGCACGGCCCCGAGGGAATTCCTGGAACTGGCATAGACCTCAAGGGACCGCTGGCTCGCGGAGCTCGCGGGCGAGGATGCTCATCCGGATCACATGCACGAACCGGCCGTCCTTGTAGATGTCTTCGCGGTGCACGCCTTCGCGGTTGAACCCAAGGCGCTCGTAGATTCGGATCGCGCGCGTGTTGTATTCGAGCACGTCGAGCGAGACTTTGTTCAGGCTCAGCGGCCCGAAAGCATAGAGGAGCGCGGTCCGCATCGCCTCCGTCCCATAGCCTTTCGACCAGAACGTCGGTTCGCCGATCACAATTCCCACTTCCGACTTCCGGTGGACCCGGTCGATCTTGTGTAACCCGATGTTCCCGATGTGGAGGCCCTCTGCCTCGATCGCGAAGATCTGTTCGTCCGTCCGCCGCTCGTAGTCACGGAACCATCGTTCCTCCTCCGGTAAGGTCACGGGCGAGTTCCGTCCGAGGAAGTGGATAATCTGCGGGTCCGAGAACCACTTCACGCATCGCCGAAGATCCGTCGAAGCAAGGGGCCGGAGCCGGAGACGGTCCCCCTGCAGGATCCGGCGGGTTTCCAACACGAGGTCCCGACTCGGAGCCGATGCGTAAAGACCTTTGCCCGTCCGTGTCGTCCATCGAACCGTCTCGGCCGTGCGGCCCAACTTGGGCCGGACGATGCCTTGAAATCGACTCCACGCTTCCCATCGTACGTGATCGTGTACGATCCGCGGTTCCTCGACCATGTCCCGTCGCCTCTCCACGTGGAGAGGCCGGACCGCCTTCGGTCCATCGTCGAGCGCCTGGAGCGGGAAGGGCTTTTTCATGGGGTCGAAACACCTCCGACCGCGACGATCGCGGACCTCCGGCGCGTCCATCGAGGATCGTACGTCGAACTGGTCCGGAGTCTCGGGGAGGGCTTCTTGGATCCGGAGACCGCGGTCCATCGAGACACATTCGACATTGGCCTGCTCGCCGTGGGTGGCGTCCTCCTCGCGACTCGGTCCGCGGTCCGAGACGGCCATCCGAGCATCGCCTTGGTCCGGCCGCCCGGTCACCATGCAGGCCCGGACTATGGCGGCGGGTTCTGTTATCTGAACAACGTCGCGATCGCCGCCGCGGAACAAGTCGCCGCGGGTCGTCGCGTCGCCATCTTGGATTACGACGCCCATCACGGAAACGGGACGCGGGACATCTTCGCGGAGAATCCCGCGGTCCTCTACGTGTCCACGCACGAGTACGGGATCTATCCGGGGACGGGTCCCGCGGAAGATACCGGGACGGGCGAGGGCCGTGGTTTCACGGTGAATATCCCGTTCACGGCCGGGTGCGGCGACGCGTCCTATGTGGCGGCGCTGGACTCGGTCATCGAGCCGATCCTGGGGCAGTTTCGTCCGGATGTGGTCCTCGTGAGCTTGGGAATCGATGCCCACTACCGCGACCCGCTCACCTCCCTCACGCTTTCTTCTCCCGGGTATGTGGACCTCGTCAAGCGGAGCGCGGCCCTCGCCGCTCGTCTCTGCGCGAATCGCTTCACGATCGCTTTGGAAGGCGGATACCATCTCGAGGCACTCAGCGAAGTGATCGCCGGGGTGGTGGCCGGGATCGAAGGCCGCTCGATCCCCCTCGCGCTGACCGACGTCCTCGACGACAAGGGTCGCGGCCGGGAAGCGATCGAGGCGACGAAGCGCGCTCACCGCGACTTCTGGAACCTACGCTGAGTGGGGGCGCTTGCGTTCCGTCATCCGGCGCTCCTTCTCCTTCAGGATCCGTTTGTGCAAGACCTCGAGGAGGCCCTTCAATGCGGCGTGGAGGTCCCAGTCGAAGTGGTGGGCGTGGTACACGCGGTGCGCGGTCGTGAACCGCGCCCGGAGCGAATACTTGAACCGGTCCCCTTCGGGACTGTACTTCTGGAAATGGATCGCGAATGTCCTCGGCTCGACGAGTTCCGCGATCCGACGCATCTCCTTCTGGATGACCGCATAGATCTCGTCGTACGCCTCGGGCGGTTCGTCCTCGAGGCCACTGATCTCGACGAACAGCTGATCCCTTTCTCGGAGACCCGCGAGGAACTGCATCAGGTCCTGGGTCGTGATGATGCCGACCGGCTCATCCTTCTCCGTCACGACGACCGAGGAGATGTGGTTCTTCGCCATCAGTTCCGCCGCGCGGTGGACGTCCGCGTCCGGGCCCACCGTGATCGGCGGAGAACGCATCACGCTCTGCACCTCGAGGACGATTTTCTCCTCGCGTCCGGCGTGCTCGCCATACTGCTCCCGGACCTTCGGGCGAGCGAACAGGTCGACGACGTCCTTCATCCCGACGATGCCTTTGATGCGCCGATGCTTGTCGACGACGGGGACGGAACGCTCCCCGAGGGATCGCATGATCTGGACCGCGTGTTCCACCGTGTCGTTCTCGGCGACGGCCTGCGGGTTCGGAGTCATGAAGTCCTTGGCCACGACGCCCTCGAGGGCCTTTGTCTCGACGAGGGCCCGCACCAGGTCGGACCGCGAGAGGATTCCGACCAGCGACTTTCCTTTCGCCACGGGGATCGCACGGAAGCCGGTGCTAATCATTTTTTCCGCGGCCTCCGGCAAGACGGTGTCGGGCGTGAGTTCCGGCGGTACCTGGAGGACGGTCGAGACCTTCGTGTTGGGCGGCAGGTTCCTGCGCCGCATGAGCTCGCGCAGCGTCACCACGCCGACGATCTTCTTCCGCTCGAGGACCGGGAGTTCGTGGACATCATGGGTCTTCATCTTCCCGAGGGCGTCCCCAATCGTGTCGTCGGGCGCCACGGTCACAAGGTCCGTCGTCATGAAGCCGGACACCCGGAGGTCTTGGACCTTGTTCCGCTTCATGGTGAACCCGCTCGGGTGGGAGGCAGCGATAGCGGAGGTCCGTATAAGAAAGTTCTTTCGAGTCGTCTCAATTCACGAGATAATGGAGTCCCGCGCGACCGTGATCTTTCGCGGTCGAGTCCAGGGCGTTTACTTCCGAGCGAACTGCGCCGAGAAGGCGGAGAGCTTGGGCCTCCATGGTTACGTCCGCAACTTACCCGACGGAAGCGTCGAGGCGGTCTTCGAAGGGGACCGTCCCGGAATCGAAGCGTGCATCGACTGGAACAAGACGTCCCAGCCGTACGCGCGAGTCGAAACTGTCGAGGTCACTTGGTCAGAGGCCCGGGGCGATGCTCGAGGGTTCCACGTTCGCCACTGAAGGCCGTCAGCAACGTTCATCCGACCATCGAGCCCTGTCGCGGTCGGCATGGAGCTAACTCCGGTGCTTCGACAGGTGATCGTCCGGTGGATCGCCGGGTTCGCGTTCCTACTCTTCGCTCTGGTACTCGCGATTCTGTCTCTGCTTCCGAACGGGGGGATCGGCGGAGCGTTCGCCCTCTTCTTCGCAGTCCTTGGCCTCGCGCTGATCCTCGACGCAGTCAACGAGTTCCGCAAATGATGTGTTCGCCGCGAGGAACTCAACCGCCTATCGAATCTGGAAGCCATAGGTCCGTTCGGGTGTCTCCCGATGAATCACCTGGGCTTGGTCTTCCGTCAGGAGGCCATTTGCGATCCACGCCTTCGTCTTCCTGGGCACGGTCGCCGGCCCAAGGACCGCTCCCGGCCGTCGTGGGTCGTCGATGTAGTCCGTCTCGAGGAGGAAGCGGGGACCGCCCTTCAGCGCCTCCTCGACCAGATTCTCCTTCGCAAGGATCGAAGGGACCAGGCCATGTGTGTCCTCGGGCTTCGTGAAGGGCGTCGAGTGGTGCTTGACCAAACGACCCGGATCAAGACCCGCTTTCGACGCCATCCGAGCGAACTCCGCGAAGGTGGCCGGCGTCGGGTCCTCCGTGTGAAGCACGACAGCGCAACCGAGTTCCCTCGCGCGGACCATCGTGTATTCCAGAAGACCGTTGCAAGTCGCGAGAATTTCGTCGGACACCGGGAAGTGGGGTCGACCCACCTCACCGAACGCGACGGCCTCCTGCGCCGCGATGCGCTCTGCAGCCCGGTCGATTCCCGACCGCATCACCTCGATCGCGGGAGCGCGTCCGATGGCTCCCTGCAGTCCGAGGAAGTCGACCGGATACGGGCCCAAGGCCACGAACACTTGGACGTGGGTCGCCTTGCGGACGGCTTCCGCCATCGCGAGCGTCTTCGCGTACGCTTTGTCGTAATCCTCCGCGCGATGAATCGGGATCTCGTCGTAGGGCGAATGGGTCAGGAGGATGGCCGTGCCGCCCGCGCGCTCGAAGTCTTTCGCGGCATCGACACCCCGAAACTCCGCACGCAAGTGGATGTGGTTGTCGAAGATCGGCACGCACTGCGGATTCGGAGCGCTCTCTTAGGCTTTCCCGGTCGGCGCCGAGTCCTCGGCTGGGCGACTGGCCCGCCCTCGCAAGGCGCGGTTCATCTCCTCGAATCCGCGGCGCACATCCTTTTCCAGCCGCCGTGCGAGGAACGGCAGAAAGAGGCCACGGAACCGTTCCCGTTGCACGAACCGCGTGGACTGAGACCCCAGGGGCGTGAGTTCGAAGATGTGCTCGCCGTCGAAGAGGCCAGGGATGACGAGACGCCCCAACCATCGGAACTCGCGGTTCCGGACGGCCACCCTCACGGTCGGGCGGAAGCGCATCGGCCGGGTTCCGGGGGCGCCGATCTCCACCTCGAGTCGGGAACCGACCTCCGGCGTTCCGCGGATCGACCGGATGAACGGGTTCCACCGCGGATAGCTGTCGAAGTCCATCAGGACTTGCCAGACGCGTTCGACGGGCGCGTCGATCTCCGTCTCGGTGCGCAGTTCCAACATCGCGTTACCGAAGGAGACCGGCCGCCTTCAGCTCTTCCGTGATCTTCTCGACAGCCTGCTCAACGTCTGAAGGCTTTCGCGCGCCGGTACAGACGAGTTTTCCGCTCCCGAACAGGAGCACGACGACTTTCGGCACGTCGATTCGGTAGACGAGCCCGGGGAACTGCTCCGGCTCGTATTCGACCTTCTCGAGTCCGAGGGAGATCGCGATCGCGTTCAGGTTGATCTCGGTCCCCAGGTCAGACGATGCGACGATGTTCTGGACCTCGATCTCCGGATTCTTCTTGATCGGGATACCGGCGGCCTCGATCTGCTTCGCGACGATCTCGATCGCCTGCTTCACATGTTCGAGGCTCTTCGCCCCGGTGCACACGACCTTGCCACTCCGGAAGAGGAGGGTCGCGGTCTTTGGCTCTTTGAGGCGGTAGATCAGGCCCGGGAACTGTTCGGGCTCGTATTCCGCGCCGCCGAGGGCGAGCGCGATCGCTTGGAGGTCGAGCTCCTCACCGAGGGAGGTCGACGCGACCACGTTCTCAATTTTGATTTTAGCCACCATATGCACCTCCGAGGTGGCCGGCGGTCCCACGGGGAGCCTGCCGGGGCTCGGCAGACTCGGGGAGTTAAATAGTCCTTTATAAGGGTTAGCGGCCAAAGTGCGCGCCGCGATTCTCTACGAAGCGGACTCGCGAGCCCGGACGACCGCGTATAGGGCCTGGTTCAGCGGGACCGGGATCCGGTGGCGGGCGGCGGCTCGGACGATCGGCCCCGTGATCGCGTCGATCTCCGTCCGGTGGCGTCGGTCCAGGTCCTGCAGCATGCTCCCCCGATTCGCCGCGGTCCGCTTCGCGATCAACACGGTGCGGTGACGGATCTCTTCGGCGTCCACGCCGGCCCCTTCGGCTTTGGCGACCGAGGCGGCCTCTCGACACACGGATTCCAGGACGACGAGCAGACGCTTGTCGCGGACCAGGCGGCCGTTCGGAACGCCGGCGACGGCCGCGAGCGGGTTGATCGACGCATTCACGACAAGCTTGGACCAGAGCTCCGTCCGGACGTCGCTCGTGACCTGGGCCACGATCCCGACATCGGCGAGGAGATCCCTCAGACGGACGAGGTCCGCCTCGTCCACGTGGGACCACGCACCGAGGACTGTGTCGCCGACTCCGGCATGTCGGATCTCGCCGGGACCGACGTACGTCACCCCGATGGCCGTGGTGCCCGTGATCACGCGTCGCGCCGCTTTCGCGATGGTCTCCGCGTTGCCGAGTCCGTTCTGAAGCGTCACGAACGTGGAGCGATCCGCGAGACGTTGCAGGGCGAGCATCGCATTCGCTGTGTCGTACGCCTTCGTCGTGACGAACACCCAATCGGGTCGCGCGTTCTGCGGCACCGTCGTCGATGCATCCGGTTTCGCGACGACGGAGGTCTTGCCCGTGATGCGGAGCCCGTGCGCTCGGACTGCGTCGACGTGTTCCGATCGTCCGACGAGTACGACCTTGTGTCGTCGAGAGAGCAATCCTCCGATGAAACTGCCCATCGCGCCGGCTCCGAACACGAGAATTTCCACGCGGGCCGGAGTATCGTTGTGCGAAAAAACGGTTTCGGTAGTGTTGACGCATCCCTCGTTTTTTATAAAAATCACAGAATGTTCGAATTTTCTCGTCTTCGCTACTTTTAAAACCCCTTACTCTATTACATATTCAGGGAGGAAACAAGTGGCCAAGAAGAAAAAGGGCAAGAAAAAGAAGCGATAGGCCGCTTGCCCACAGAACCCTAGCGGTGATTCGCCCTTCGCGGCTCACCGCGCCGCACCCTTTTCCCGTTTTTCATTCCCTTTCATATTTCTCGAGATTCGATCTGCGATTCGCAACGCCTCCGGATATCTGTCTCGTGTGGTCTTGCGGACCAAGTGCATCGCGTGCAGGAGAGAAACGCGGTGGCCCACGGAGACGTAGATGGCCCGCGATCGATTCGGCGGCGTCCACGCATATCCGCGGGTGACCCCGTCGATTCGGACGGGAAGCGCGTCCTCGTGTTTCTCGGACGAGGGTTGTACGCGACCGGCGAGCGGATGCTTCGCGACTCCGATCGTCGGCAGATCCAGTCGGACTCCCACATCACATGCGACTCCGAACAGGGCCGGGTGCAACCGCCCGTGGCCGTCGATCATGAGCACATCGGGGCGCGTGGAGAGTCGTCGGACCGCCGCCTCGACTCCGGGGAACTCCCGATAGGCGAGATAGGTCGGGATATACGGAAAGTCCACCCTTCTTCGGACGAGAGCAACCTCGACCGTCTCGAGATCCGCGAGCGAGACGGAAGCCGCGGCCGCGTACATCTCGTCACCCTGATACGCCACATCGACGCCGGCGACGATCTCGATCGGCCCGCGATCGTCGTTCTCGATGACCTTCGAAGCGAGCCGCTGTTGCTCTGCACGAAGGACCCCGAGGAATTCGACGTCCGGCAGGGAGGCGATGATTCGGGATTCATCGACGCAGCCCCCGGACATGGGAAAGCCCTCCTCACCGAGCTGCTGTTCGGCCGCGGCGAGGACGGGCCGACCGTCCTCGCGAACGACCCGGTGGCCCCGCCGCGTGTCCGGATGTTCCACAAGCCAGGTCGCGACCCCACGCGCCGCTCGCACGTCGCCGAGCGCGCGGGCGATTGTTCCGCATGTCGCCACTTGCCCGTGCGGAATTTCAGCGAGGCATTGCGAAATCGCCTTTGCGAAGTCCGGGTCCACAGCCGCGTAAGGTCGCGAGCCCGCAAAACCTTTCTACGAAACGGTCCATCGACGGACCTACGACTTCCCTCCTCCTTCGCGGCGGTATGATCGTGACACAAGACGCGGGGCGGTCGCTGGTCTCCGGGGACGTCCTCGTGGAAGACGGACGGATCGCGGCGGTCGGTCGCGTCGATCGCTCCGCGGCGGAGGTGATCGATTGCAACGGTTGCGCGGTGCTGCCCGGACTCATCAACCTCCATAACCATGCGCCGAACACACTGCTCCGCGGCGTGGCGGATGATGTGCCACTGGAAGAAATGTTACCGATGGCGGCCGCGATCGACGCAAAGCTCACCCGGCGCGACGTGCAGATCGGCGCGTTGCTCGCTTGCGTCGAGATGATCCGGTCCGGAACGACCAGCTTTCACGACCTGTTCTACTGGGAGGACGAAGTCGCGCGGGCCGTTCGGGAATCCGGGATCCGCGGCTTCTTGTCCTGGGTCACCCTGGACGAGTCCAAGACCACCCAGCATGGCAGTCCCCTGAAGAACGCGGAGGCGTTCGTCGCCAAGCAGAAGGGAGACGCCCTCGTGACCCCGTCCGTCGGAGTGCAAGGCATCTACGCGGCGTCCGAGGAGACGTGCACGAAGGCGAAGGAGATCGCGGAACGCCACCACGTGCGACTCCACCTGCACCTCTCCGAAACCCGCGGGGAGGTGGAGGCTCAACGGAAGGAAACGGGCTTTCGACCGATCGAGTGGCTCGAGAAGATCGGCTTCCTCGGTCCGGATCTCACGGCCGCCCATTGCGTCTGGATCACGATAAACGAGGTGCGGACCCTCGCGCGCCACGGCGTCAGCGTGGCCCATTGTCCGGTCTCGAACATGAAACTCGCGAGCGGCGGCGTCGCCCCGGTGCCCGAGATGTTGCGGGAGGGTATCGTCGTCGGCCTCGGGACCGACTCCCCGATTTCCAACAACGCGATGGACATGTTCGCCGACATGAAGATCGCCGCCCTGTTGCACAAGGCCGCCCGATGGGACGCCCGCGCGATGCCCGCGCAGGTGGTCCTCGATCTCGCGACGGTCGGCGGGGCGCGGGCGTTGCACATGGAGCGGGAGATCGGCTCGGTCGAGGTCGGGAAGCGCGCAGACCTCGCGGTCGTCTCCCTGCGAGGCGCTCACACGACTCCTTTTTATCCGGAAAACGTCATCAGCCATCTCGTCTACGGTTGCCGGGGGAGCGATGTGCAAGCGACGGTTGTCGACGGCCAGGTCCTCATGGCGGACCGCATCGTGCGGACCGTCGACGAAGCCGAGGTCGTCTCCCGGGCTCAGGAGACGGCCGGCGAGCTGTTCGAGGCGTGAGCTTTGATCGTCGGCGTGGACGAAGCCGGGCGAGGGCCCGTCATCGGTCCCCTCGTGGTCGCGGGCGTCGCGGTCGAATCGGACGTCGAACTTCGCCACATGAACGTCCGCGACTCGAAGAAGCTCTCGCCGGAGCGGCGGGAAGCCTTGGCCCCGGAGATCGAGAAGGTCTCGAGGTACGAGGTCGTCGTGATCCCTGCGGAACGGATCGACATCATGCGGTCCGAGATGTCCCTGAACGATTTCGAGGCGAAGCTCTTTGCCGAGGTGATCGACAAGTTGCGACCGGAGACCGCATACGTGGACGCCGCGGACGTCGACGAGATTGAGTTCAAACGTTGCGTCCGCAAAGAGCTCGCGTTCGATGTGGAGATCGTGTCCCAGCACAACGCGGACGAACTCTTTCCGGTCGTCAGCGCCGCCTCGATCCTGGCCAAGGTGTGTCGAGACCGCGAGATGAGGACGATCGAGGATGAGGTAGGGATGCACATCGGGTCTGGCTACGCCTCAGACGCCGACACGATCGCGTTCTTGGAAACCTGGATCCGCGCGCATGGGTCGTTGCCGCCGCACACTCGAGCCTCGTGGGACACCGCGCGGCGTTTGCTCGCGGAGTCCCGGAACCACAAGCTCGACGATTTCGGACGGCGAACGGCATGAGGGAGATGCTCGAGGGCCTGATTACGAAATTCAACGCGAAGGTCGCGACCGATCCGGCCCTGCGCGCGGAGATTGGAGAATTGACGAAGACGGTCCTGATCGAATTGAAGGACGGGACGAAGTTTCATTTCTTGTTGAAGGACCAGCACGTGGCGGCGCTCCTCGACGGCGGCGTGGACCACGCGGACATCACGATCTCGACAGACGCCGATACCCTCGGGGCCTTGATTCGACGCGAGGTCGGACCGTTCAAGGCGTATGCGACCGGAAAGCTCCGACTCAAGGGGAGTCTTGAAGATCTGGCGCGCTTCCGGAAGTTCTTCTGACGCCTCGCGCGATAGGTTTATCCTGCACGGTCCAATGCGGACGGACGACCGCCGTCGCGGGCCCGGCTCGATGCGGGCACGTAGCGGGGTGGGGTAGCCAGGATATCCCGTCGGGCTCATAGCTCGGGACTCCCAGGTCCCCGGTGAGACACCCGGAGATCGATGGTTCAAAAGGACCGGCAGGACCCGCCTCCAGTTCGGAACGTCCATCCCCCGCTATCGACCGAGGACTTCGCGCGGCGGCCTCTCGGTCAGGCCCGCCTTCTGGTTTCGCCGCATGAGCACGTGTTACCCTTGCGTAAGGGTAACCAAAATCCGCTTTGCGATTCCCGGTTGGATGGACTCTGATTCTCAGGTCGTAACTTTTATCGTCGATGGGCTGGGTGGTCCGACGCTCGGCAGGCTTTCAATGGATCGAGTGAAAACTGGCATCGTCGGTCTGGACACGATGCTGAACGGCGGATTCCTGCCCGCACGCCCGTATGTGGTCTCCGGCCCCACCGGAAGCGGCAAGACCGTGCTCGCGGCGCACTTCCTCCTCGAGGGCCTCCGCCTGCAGGAACCCTGCCTCCTCGTCACCCTTGACGAGCCCCCAATCGAGGTGAAGGCGAACATGGCCACCTTCGGGTGGAACATGGACCGGCTCAAGATCCTCGACGCGACCCCGGACGTGCGCGCGCACAAGCGCCAACGGTCCGTGATCGACGTCGGGACCTCCCTCGACGTGCGCGACATGGAAGACGTCACGGACATCCGGCAGTCGTCCCAGGTGCGAGCCCTCGAGGTCACGGTACACAGCGTCCAGAAGATGATCAAACAAGAGTTCTCCCAACATCTGGAACGGACGAAACAGCGATACAAGCGGATCGCGGTCGACTCGATGACCGCCCTGAAGATGTTCTCGATGGAGGGGCAGGACAGCCGCATCTTGATCCAATCCTTCCTCCGGTTCCTCGCGGAACTCGAGGCGACGACCCTCATCGTCTCCGAACGGCTGGACCGGAGGAAGCTCGAGACCGAGTTCTTCCTCGGCCGCGGGGAAATCCGGATGCACAAGTGGATCGACGGCAGCATGATCCGCCGCGCGCTCTCGATCGAGAAATTCCGCGGTTCCGCGTTTGACGACAAGATGCATCCCGTGACGATCGGCGACAAGGGGATGGTGGTCGCCCTCGACCCTCCCTCCCAGATTCGCGGCACCTCGCCGGAGGGGAAGCCGGGCGAGTCCTTGCTCGAGACGCGCCTGATCGACGAAGTGTCCAACGTGATCGAGTCCGTCATGCGCCAGATCGAAGAGGCGCATCGACGCCAAATTCCAATCCGCGACGTTGAGGTGGCTCTGTCCCGCGCCATGCTGGCGTTCCAGCGGCGCAACTACCAGAAGGCGATGAAGATCGCCCTCGCTTGCAACTCCCAATTGAGGGAACGAATCGCGGAGGCCCCTCCTCCGCCGCCCGTCGGGATGCCGCCCCGACCGCCGGTGATCCGGTGATCCCCGCCGCGAGGATGCGCACCGGCATCGCCGGCCTCGACAAGATGCTCCACGGCGGATTCGTCCCCGGTCGGCCCTACATCGTGTCTGGGCCACCCGGCGCGGGCAAGACGATCCTCGCAATGCAGTTCCTGCGCGAGGGCCTGGAAGGCGGGGAACGTTGTCTGTTCGTTTGCCTCGAGGAGCCGCCGAACGAGCTGAAGATCAACATGCGCGCGTTCCGGTGGAACCTGGACGATCTGGATGTGCTCGACGCGAACTCCGACATCCGGCGGTTCGAGCCGACGCCCCTCCTGGAGATTTCCACGGAAGAGGAACCCGCGAAGATGCGATCGATCGGGGAGCGGATCCGGAAGACCCCGGACTTCGAGAGCAAGGAGGTCTCGGTCCATTCGTTGCAGCAGCTGCTCAAGACCCTGCTCGTGAAGAAGCATTACGAGCGCGTCGTGATCGACTCGATCACGGCGTTGCGATATTTCTGTATGCGAGAGTTCGAGGAGGCCGTGACGACGCAGTCGTTCATGCGTTACCTCGCCGAATCGAAGGTGACCTCCCTCCTCACCGTCGAGCTGCCGGATGAGGCCGAAGTCCTTGCGGAGTCGTTCCTCGCTCGCGGCGAGGTCCGCCTGCACAAGCTCCGGGATGAGACCGGAATCAAGCGGTTCGTCTCCGTCGAGAAGTACAAGGGCTCGTCGCACGACGACGCCGTCTATTCGTTCGACATCACGAACGCGGGCATCGTGATCAACATGACCCCACGGGCTCCCGTGGCTTCGTGAGCCTCGGAAAGCTGGCAGCCCCGTGGCGGATGTCAAAGCGACGATTGTCAGACGAATGTATGACTACTTTTAAATAGCCCTGGATGGATGCGTCCGGCCGTCAGTCTCCACGGGATGGGATGGCACAATGAAATCGCTTCTCAATGAGGCCCTGGCTCGACATCAAGAAGCCGAGGCAAAGGAAGAGCGCGAGGCCGCCAAGGCTGCGAAGACGCCAGACAAAGGGAAGAACAACGACGACCAAGAGATCGAGAAGATCGTCGAATCGATCAACGTCTCGATCAAGATCGTCGGTTGCGGCGGTGGCGGGTCGAACACGGTCAACAGGTGCAGCGAGGCCGGCATCACGGGCGCCCAGCTCTGCGCCGTGAACACGGATGCGAAGCACCTTCTGTCCGTGCACGCTCCGAAGAAGATCCTGATCGGCAAGCGGCTCACCAAGGGCCTCGGGGCCGGCGCCCTCCCCGAAGTCGGGGAGCAGGCCGCTCACGAGAACGAGGAGGAAATCCGCGAGTTCCTCCGCGGCTCCCATGTCGTGTTCATCACCGCGGGGATGGGCGGCGGTACCGGCACCGGGTCTGCCCAATACGTCGCTCGGATCGCAAAGGAGGAGGGCGCCCTCACGATGGGCGTCGTCACGATGCCCTTCAAGTCGGAGGGCCGGATCCGCATGGAGAACGCCGAGGCGGGCCTGGACAAACTCCGCAAGTTCACCGACACCGCGATCGTGATCTACAACGACAAGCTCCTCGAACTCGTCCCGCGCCTGCCCATCAACGCGGCGTTCAAGGTGGCGGACGAAATCCTCATGCAGTCGATCAAAGGGATGACGGAGATCATCACGAAGCCCGGACTCGTGAACCTCGACTACGCCGACTTAATGACGATCATGAAGGGCGGCGGGGTCGCGATGATCGGGATCGGTGAGAGCGAGGAAGAGCGGGACCGGATCGAGTACGCGATCAACGAGGCCCTCGAGTCTCCGTTGCTCGGCGAGGTCGACCTCACCCACGCCCGCGGTGCCCTCGTCCGCGTCGTCGGTGGTAACGACCTGACCGTCTCCGAAGCGGAACGGGCGGCCGAGATTGTGGGTCAGAAGATCAACCCGCAGGCCCGGATCATCTGGGGATGTTCCGTCGACGACGAACTGGAGCACACGGTGCGCGTCCTGCTCGTGATCACCGGCGTGAAGTCGAAGTCCCTCCTCGGCAAAGAAGTGTATACCGGTCCGGTGAAGACCTCGGCCGAAGTGGACGAAGTACGCTGACCTCCTCCTCTTTTTCCGAACCTTTTTCCGTTTCTTCCCCATCGCGCAAGTGTGAGCACCCATCGGCCGCGGTACCGGTACGTCGCGTTCCGGCTCGAGAGCCCGCGGGTCTTTCGGCGCGAGGAGGTCCTAGACGCCATGCGCTCGTTGACGCCCCGACTTTGGCTGGTCGACTTCGAAGGGACGTCGGGTCTCATCCGAACGACGAACCTCGAGAAGGACGCGGCAATCGCGGCCCTGAATGGGATCGAGGCGATGGCGGGAGAGGCGGTCCATGTGACCACGGTCGGTACCTCCGGGACGATCCGGGCCGCGACGCGCAAGTACCTGACTCCGCGGGCCCGCGCGCGGCGCGACTGACAAAAGAACCCTTATAAGTGACCGCTTTATTAGCGGCCCGAGGTTTATCAAATGCAGCCGGGCCAGATGGCATACGACCGCGCGATCACGGTCTTCAGCCCCGACGGCCGCCTGTTTCAGGTCGAGTACGCACGCGTCGCCGTGACCCGTGGGAACACCACGGTCGGCCTGAAGTTCAAGAACGGAATCGTCCTGATGGCCGATAAGAAGCTCGGTTCCCGGCTCGTTGAGACCGCTTCGATCGAGAAGATCTTCCAAATCGACGACCATGTCGGGGCGGCGACCTCGGGCCTCGTCGCGGATGCCCGGGTCCTCGTCGACTATGCCCGCCTGGTGGCACAGATCAACAAGGTCACGTACAGCGAAAAGATCGGAGTCGACCTCCTCGTGAAGCGCATCTGCGATTACAAACAGAACTACACGCAGTACGGCGGGGTCCGGCCCTTCGGGACCGCGTTGCTCGTCGCGGGCGTGGACGATCTCGGAACCCATCTGTTCGAGACAGACCCGAGCGGCGCCCTCGTATCGTACAAGGCGGGCAGCATCGGACAGGGACGTCAGGCCGTCATGGAGCTGCTCGAGGAAAAGTACAAAGAGGGGATGACCCAGGACGATTCCATCGTCCTCGGTCTCGAAGCTTTGCAGAAGGCCTCCGAAGGCGAGAAGCTCGACGCGCGGGCGATCGAGGTCGGCCTCATCGTCGAGGGCGAGAAGTTCCGTCGCCTCCCGGAATCGGAAGTGGGCCAGTACCTCACCCGGGTACCGACGGCGTCCTAGGCGACCTCATGCCTAAAGAACTCCGCAGCGACCGACGCGACGATATTTTCAAGGAATACGTGATCGCTCGCGTCGAGAAGTCGGGCGAGAAGTTCGAGATCCTCGTGAAGCCGGAGGCGGTCCAGAAGGTCCGTGACGGCAAGGACGTGGACCTCCTGAAGGAACTCGCGATTGACGAGATTTTCAAGGACGCCCACAAGGGCTCGAAGGCGTCTGAGGACAAGATGGCCGAGTTCTTCGGGACGACGGAGCCCCTCGCCGTCGCGAAGCAGATCATCCAGCGCGGCGAGATCCAGCTGACCACGGAACAGCGTCGGCAGATGCTGGAGGCGAAGCGCAAGCAGATCGTCCAGTACATCGCGGCGAACGCGATCAACCCGCAGACCAGCACTCCCCATCCACCCCAGCGCATCGAGAACGCGATGGAGGAGGCCAAGGTCCACATCGACCCGTTCAAGCCGATCGAGGAGCAGGTGAAGGAGGTCCTCGACGCGCTGCGGCCCCTCATCCCGATCCGCTTCGAGAAGGTCCGGATCGCGGTCAAGTTGAGCGCGGAAGACAGCGCGAAATCCTACGGGGACATCAAGGGATACGGCACGATCCTGAAAGAGGAGTGGTCCCCGACGGGAGCTTGGCTCGGCGTCGTCGAGATGCCCGCGGGCCTGCAAACGGACTTCCTGGAGCGGTTGAACGCGAAGACGAAAGGAAACGTGGAGACGCGGATCCTGAAGGCGGACCAGCGAGTCTGAGCCGGACGGAGTACCAGGACGTGGCATCGAAAGGCACTCCCCCATGACGAGCGGTCGGGCACTTCGTTGGATTTCGCCTCGGAGCGGCTTCGTAGCCGTCACCCTCTTGACCGGTCTCTGCCTCGCGGCGACCATCCTGTTTGCGCTCCTCACGACGATGTCCTCCTTCCTGCTCGCGTGGGTGGCCCTGACGGCGATCCTTGCGGGGACTTCGGTCTACGCCTGGTGGGACTGGAAGCACCCGCCGAAGGGACCGAATCCTCCCGGTCGCTGACCCTGCGCCGGGACGTTCCCTTCGAAACCGGAAGCCTCAAGTAGCGGCCTCCATTTCGACGCCGTGCGTGAGAGAGAAACACACATGCAGGGTAGCGGGTCGCTCCGCCCGATTGTCATTCCGGGCGAAGCCGTCGGCGGCCCCGGACTGAAGCCGGGACCTGGAACGTACAGCGAAGGCGGACAGCTTTTCGCGGCGCAATTGGGCATTCGGAACGAGCAGGACGGCCTCGTCAGCGTGATCCCGCTGAACGGGCGGTACATTCCCCAACGGGGCGATGCGGTGATCGGCGAGGTCACCGACCTCGGTGCCTCCCACTGGCTCGTCGACATCAACTCCCCCTATCCCGCGCCCCTTCACGCGACCGAGTCGCCGTGGCGGGTCGAGTTCGGCGACACCGCGCGGTACCTGAAGGTCGGCGACGTGATCATGGCGCACGTGTTGAGCGTGGACGAGATCAAGCGGGTCCAGCTCACGATGCAGGAACATGAGGCACGCCGGCTGAACGGCGGCATGGTGATGGAGATCTCCCCGACGAAGGTTCCGCGGGTCATCGGGAAGCAGGGGAGCATGGTCTCCCTGATCAAGGACCTCACCCACTGCCAGATCTACGTCGGGCAGAACGGCCGGATTTGGCTGGACGGGAATGACCGCGACACCGCGATCGCCGCGCGGGCGATCCGACTAATCGAGGAACGCGCCCAGGCGTCCGGCCTTACGGAAGCCGTGCGCGAGCTGATCGAAGGGGCGCAGCGGGAGACGCGAGGGCCCAGGCCCTCCTGAGGAGCGACTGCACATGGAAGATATCGAGCACATCGAGAAAGAGATGAAGTTGATCAAAGCGGATGGACGGCGGTTGGACGGTCGGAAGGCGGACGAGCTGAGGCCGGTGCGGATCGAGGCGGGCGTGCTGCGTCGGGCGGACGGTTCCGCGTACATCGAATGGGGCGGGAACAAGGTGCTCGCGGCCGTCTACGGGCCGCGGGAGGCGCACCCCCGGCACCTACAGGACCCCGCCCGGGCGCTCGTCCAGTGCCGGTACAACATGGCGCCCTTCAGCGTCTCCGACCGGAAGCGGCCGGGGCCGGATCGGCGTTCCGTCGAGATCTCGAAGGTGATCTCGGAGGCGTTCTCGGCCGTCGTGTTCAAGGAACAATTCCCTCGGACGTCGGTCGACATCTTCATCGAGGTCCTCCAAGCGGATGCGGGGACGCGGTGTGCGGGCCTGACGGCCGCGAGCGTGGCCCTGGCCGACGCCGGCGTACCGATGCGGGACCTCGTCGCGTCCTGCGCCTCGGGGAAGATCGACGGCGTCGTCTGCGTCGACCTGAACAAGGAAGAGGACAACTTCGGGGACGCGGACTGCCCCATGGCGATCGTCCCGCGAACCGGCGAGATCGTTCTGCTCCAGATGGACGGACATCTCACATTCGACGAGTTCCAGAAGGCGATGGAGATGTCGATCGGCGCGACGCATCGCCTCTATGAATTGCAACGGGATGCCCTCCGGCGGCGGTACTCCACGACCCTCGAGGACATCCTGAAGGAGTCGCCGCCGGTCCCGCCGCCACCTATGCCGGAGTCGGAGCTGCCGCCGCCGCCCGAGGACGACTTCGGGCCGGAGGGGATCTGATGAGCGAAGAGATCGTCTCGGAGTTGATGCGGGCCCACGTCTACCGCTTGGCCTCGACGGGCCAGCGCGTGGACGGCCGCGTGCTCGACGAACCACGGAAGGTCACCATTCAACGGTCGTTCGTCAAGACGGCGGAAGGGAGCGCCCGGGCCAAGCTCGGGAACACAGACATCCTCGTCGGGATCAAGATGTCCGTCGGCGAGCCGTATCCGGACACGCCGAACACGGGCGTGCTTTCGACGAGCGTCGAGCTGATCCCGATGGCGAGCCCCACGTTTGAGGCGGGGCCTCCGAGGCCAGACGCGATCGAACTCGCGCGGGTGGTCGATCGCGGGATCCGCGAATCGAAGATGGTGAACATGGAGAAGCTGTGCATCACCCCGAAGGAGAAGGTCTGGATCATGTTCATCGACATCCACGTGCTCGATTACGACGGGAACCTGTTCGACGCGTGCTCGTACGGCGCCGTCGCCGCCCTCGCATCGACCGTCGTCCCCGCGAAGAACCTCGGCCTCGGCGAGGACTTCGCCCTGCCGATCGAGCACTGGCCCGTGAGCGTCACGACGGCGAAGATCAAGGACCTCCTCGTCGTCGATCCGAGCCTCGACGAGGAGCGGATGGCCGATGCCAGGATCACCGTGACGACGGATGAAAACGAAGACATTCGGGCGATGCAAAAAGGCTTAAGTGGAAGCTTCTCCTATGACGAGGTGAAGCGGATTATCGAGACGGCCCAGCGCGTCGGCCGCGCGATCCGTCCCGTCCTTCGATCCTCTTGAGGTCCTCCATGGCACGTCGCACGCGGAAGTCAGGGAGTGTCGGCCGGTTCGGGCCCCGATACGGTGTGCGGATCCGCCGCCGGATGCAGGAGATCGAGGAGGGCCTGAAGCACCGACACGTGTGCCCGCGGTGTGCCGCGGTCGCGGTCCGCCGGTCGTCGACCGGGGTGTGGACCTGCCGTCGGTGCGGGTACGTCTTCGCGGGTGGCGCCTACCGCCCGATCGTGACGACGTCCTTCAAACGGGAGGTCCAGGAGACCGCGGACAAGCCCGAGGCGAAGGCGGGGGAGGCCTGAGATGTACAAGTGCGCGAAGTGCCTCGAGCCGATCCGGGCGAACATCAACACGGTCGGCATCCAGTGCGAGCGGTGCGGCTCCAAGATGTTCTACAAGGAGCGGCCGAACGTGAAGAAGGTCGTCAAGGCCCGGTGACCATGCGCCGCGCGACGATCACCTTCGCGGGTCCGGATGCGAAGGTCGTCTATGAGTCCCTGCGTCCCGAGGCGGGACGGGATGTCCCGAAGGCCCGCGTCTCCTTGCGGGCGGCGCGGGGCCGCGTGACCCTGACGATTGATGCGGAGGACACGAGCGCCCTGCGCGCCGCGGTGAATTCGTATCTCCGTTGGGCGGACGTCGCCGCCCGTGTGCGGCGCGAGGTGACTTCGTGAAGGACATCTCCCCGCAGTTGCAGAACCAGATCGCACAGTACCAACAGTTGCAGAACCAGCTCCAGGTCCTCGCGAGCCAGCGCATGCAACTCGAGGCCAAGTTGCGCGAGGTCGAGGGGACCCTCGAAGAACTCAATAAACTCACGGGGGAGACGCCGATCTACAAGAGCATCGGCATGCTGCTCGTGCGCCAGGACGACCGCGAAGGGCTGAAGAAGGAGCTCGAGGAGCACAAGGAGACGCTCACGATCCGAGTCAAGTCGCTCCAGAAGCAGGAGAAGGCTCTTTCCGAGCGGTATGAAGATCTCGCGACGAAGATCCAAGCGGCCCTCGGGACCTCGCCCGCGGCCGCGGAAGGCAACTGAATTTTCTCCCGGCCGAGCGCTGGCAAATCCTTATATTAACAGGTCCATTGGCGAGTCCGTGAGCGGGGATTCCGACTCCACGAAGGAGGATTCTGGCTCCGACGAAGAAGAGTCAGGATCGGACGATGAGTCCGAGTCCGAGGAACCGACCGAATCCGAAGAGTTCCCCAAGCCGAAGGAACCGGAAGCCTCGCCGCCCGCGACGCCGCGAGCGCCGCCGAGCTTCAGTCGCTTCATCATGATCTTCCTCGGCCTCATCGCCATCTACGCGATCATCAGTCCGGAAGTCGCCGTGGGATTCGCGTCGATCGCGAACGGCGCGCTCTTTCCCGTCATCGGGTTCGGCGGTGCCATGCCGACCGTCACGATCCTGCTCGCGGGCATCCTGACGACCACGATCTCGTCCGTGATCCGGGACCACTACACGAACTGGGTGAAGATGGCGCGTACCCAGAAGGTCATGGGCGCATGGCGGAAGGAGCAGATGGAGGCCATGCGGAAAGGCCAGACGACGAGGTTGGCCAAGCTGAAGGAGGCCCAGCAGGGATTCATGAAGGACACGATGGAGATGCAGACCACGCCGATCAAGTCGATGGCGTGGACCCTGTTCCTATTCATCGTGATCTTCACGTGGTTGCGGCTCTTCGTGGACGTCGTCCTCAATAACCTCGGGAACCAGTGGATCGCGGTGCCGTGGTCCAATCACGTGTACCTGAATTCTGTCTACGTCCTGCCCTCGTGGGTCCTCCTGTATTCCCTCCTTGCGATTCCGTTCGGCCAGATCATCACCCGCGTACTGAAGTACGTCCGATTCCGACGCCGCCTCGAGAAGATGGGAGTTCCGCTCCGGCCCGGGCCGGCCGACGCCGCATGAGGGAAAGCCGGATGATCCTGGTGATCGGAGGGCCCCCCGGCAGCGGCAAGACCACGGTCGCGGAACGGTGGGCCGCGACGCATCGCTACATCCTCGTGTCCGCGGGGACGAAGTTCCGGGCGATGGCAAAGGAACGCGGGATGGGGCTGGAGGCCTTCGGTCGCGCCGCCGAAAAGGACCCCTCGATCGACCGGGCCCTGGACCGGGCCATCTTAGAGGAGATCCGGGCGAAGCAAGCTGCGGGAGCGAACGTGGTCGTGGACGGACGGATCCAAGCTCACCTGTTGTCGAAGGAACGCATCCCCGGTCTGAAGGTCCTCATCGACGCGCCCCTCGAGGTGCGCGCCCGTCGCATCGCCGGCCGCGAGAAGAAGGGAGTCCCCGAGGCGAAGCGGGAGATCGTCGCCCGGGAGGAGTCCGAGCGGATCCGCTACAAGGCGATCTACGGGATCGATCTGCGCGACACGAGCGTCTTCGACTTCGTGATCGACTCCGGCGAGAAGACTCCGGAGGAGATCGTCGCCATGATCGCCGCCCGGGTGCGGGGATGAGCGATCTCGTCGTCCTCCATGAGACGCCGGATTCGAAGCACGGGACCCGCCCCGAGGATCGGACGATCCAGGAGCGGATCCGCCTCGGGGTGGCCATCGTCGACAAGCCGGCCGGCCCGACGTCCCACCAGGTGAGCGCCTGGGTCCGGGACATGTTCTCCGTCCCGAAGGCGGGCCACTCCGGGACCCTGGATCCCCGCGTGACGGGAGTCCTTCCGGTCGCCCTCGCGGACGCCACCCGCGCGGTCGAGGCGGTCCTCGCGGGGGACAAGGAGTACGTCGGGGTGTTCCAACTCCACCAGGACGTGGACCCGCGACGGGTGCGGTCCATGATGGCCCGGTTCGTCGGGGAGATCTATCAGGTCCCGCCGGTCCGGTCCGCGGTGAAGCGGGAGCAGCGGACCCGACGCGTGTTCGAACTCGAGCCGCTAGAGATTGACGGGCGGGATGTACTGTTCCGGGTTCGCTGTGAGTCGGGGACGTACATCCGCACCCTCGCGGTAGACCTCGGCGACGCTCTCGGGGTCGGAGCGAACCTGGTCGACCTTCGGAGGACGAGGACCGCGAGCTTCGAAGAAGCGGACGCGCATCCCCTGAACGCATTCCGCGACGCCCTCGCCTTTGCAAAGGAGGACGGTGACGAGA
>Ga0209266_1000038_pt1 | contig 120006 bp, 109 predicted proteins | sample GraSoiAngelo_132_FD_185889 | JGI IMG/M metagenome (GOLD analysis project Ga0209266, IMG submission 185889) | Grasslands soil microbial communities from the Angelo Coastal Reserve, California, USA - 14_0929_02_40cm (SPAdes) (version 2) | ecosystem: Environmental > Terrestrial > Soil >...
CGAGATGGCCCAGGCCGCCTGCGACAGACAACGGCGGAGCGAGACATTGCCCTTGCGCATCTTGCCGCTCAGCCGCTTCCCGGCGCTCTCAAAACTCCCAGGACACAAACAAGCCCAAGAAGCCAGGTGCCCAGAAGACGGAAACTGATTCATGTTCATTCCCATTTCCGCCAGCATTCCCCAAGCGGTCACCCGATCGACTCCGGGAATGGTACATAGCCGAGTGACCTTATCCTCAAAAGGGAGCATGCGCCTACCGATCTCCTGCTCGATGTCACTCCGTTTCGATTCCGTGAAGCGCAGGTGCTCGAAAAGCTGTCGGAGCAAAAATCGATGATGCTCGGTCATACGACCTTCGAGCGCTAGCTGCAGTTCCGGGATCTTGTTTCGCAGTTTCCCTTGAGCCATCTCTGCCAGCCGGCCAGCGTCTTGCTCCCCAGCGAGCATTGCCTCCAAGATCGCTCTCCCCGAAGCACCCAAAGCATCGGTCGCTACCGATGCCAGCTTAATGTTGGCATCCTCCAGCACCTTCTGAATTCGATTCGCAATCCGGTTGATCTCCTGTACCAAACTCACGCGATACCGCGTGAGGTCTCGGAGTTCACGTGTTGGTTGCGAGGGCACGAAACTCCCGCGCAGCAATCCGTGCTGCAGCAAGTCCGCGATCCACTCGCTGTCTTTCTGGTCCGTCTTCCGACCAGGCACGGCTTTAATGTGTTGCGCATTCACCAGCAACGCCTCGAACTGCTCCGCAAGAATGTTCCACACCGGCTTCCAGTACACGCCGGTGGACTCCATGGCCACATGGGTTACGCCGCACTCCGCGAGCCAATCAGCCAACTGAAGCAGATCATGAGTGAATGTCCCGAAGCGTTTCTTCTGTTTGCGACTCTTCCCCTTGACCTCAGCCCATAACACACAGGCGGTAATACTCTTCTTATGCACGTCCAAACCACAACAGCAGGGATAGACAACTTCCATCGCGCGACTCCTTTCCACCGCGCGGCGTCGGACGCTTCGAAAAAGCGAAAATCTCCTACGCGTGCTCTCCGCAACTTCTGGAGGCTACAATTCGTTGTGCTTCTCAGCGTCCCAGCCATACTCGTACGCGGGCTCAACTTGCGCCAGAGTAAGTCGGCCTCTGTCGCCGACGCGGCTGCACAAACGCTAAGCCATCTCGGGCCCATTTTCATCCTTCGTTGTGACCCCGAAGGGGCCATGAGCTACTCGTAGCGGAGCGCTTCCATTGGATCCACGGCCGCGGCGCGACGCGCGGGAAGGAAGCAGGCCAGCGCGGCAGCGACGATCAATAACAGAGTTACGCCAGCGAGGATGAGCGGGTCGCGCGAGCTTTCCATCACCCACTTTGTGGCGAGTTTGTCGAACGCGATGCTGAGGAGAAGACCGGCCACCAGCCCGCCACCCACATTCACCGCCGTCGAAGACAAGACAATCCGAAATACATCAGCCGCATTCGCGCCAAGAGCCATGCGAATGCCAAATTCGTTGGTGCGAGTCGCAACGCCGTAGGAAACCACGCTGTAAAGGCCGACGGCGGCGAGGACTAAGGCAAGGATCGAGAAGATACCGAATAGAGTGGCGACAAGACGCTGTTGGGCATATTCCTGCTGGCCCGTAATCCACTGATCGAGGTCACGGACGCGCATGGTCTGTTGTTCCGGATCGATCTGCACAATTTGCGCGCGAATATCGCGTAACAGAGAGAGCGGCGGGACGCGTGTGCGCACGAGAATTTGGGTAAACATCCACATCTGCGTTGTGAAAGGAATATAGACGCCAGGCTTGATGGGATTTCGCAGGCCATCGTCACGCGCGTCGGCGACAATACCGATGACTTGTAGCCACCCATCGCTTCCTGGAACGGCACGCTGATAGGGTGGCTGGTCCTTCAGCGAAGGTAAGCGGACATGATGGCCAATGGCGTCACCATTGGGCCAATACTGGCGGGCCATGGTTTGATTGATGACCGCAAGCTGGGCGCCACGCATGGTCTCGGCATGGTCCCAGAGGCGGCCTTGGGCGAGTGGAATCTTCAGCAGCGGGAAATACTCCGGGCTGACGAAATTCACGCGCACTTCCGGTTTCTCCGAGGCCGTACTGCCCATAATTTCAATGTTCTGGCGCCAGCCGCTCGAAGGCGGGGTGGCGTTGGTGGAAATGCCGGCGACGACGACTTGAGGCATGGCAGCGATTTTGGCGCGGAGTTGCTCGAAATATTCGGCGCGGTCTTTCCAGGTCACGTGCGTGTTTTCGTGCACAGGAATGGGGACGGACATGGCATTGTGGGGGTCGTAGCCGAGATCCGCGTCGACAAGCCGGAGAAAGCCTTTGCCCGCGGCACCAGCCGCGGAGAGCAGGAGAAGTGTCAAGGCAACTTGAGCGCCCACCATCGCGGCGTGGCTACGCCTCGCTCCGACGCTTCCGGCCACGCGGCGCGAGCTAGCCTGCATGAGCCGTGCGATCTCCGGCCGTGAGAGCTGCAGCGCCGGCCAGAGTCCGAAAATAATGGCGGTGGCAAACGCCAAACCGACGCTGAAGAGCAGTACCGGAATATTCATCTTGATGACAGACTCGGCGGGAAACGAATTTTCCGGCAGACGGGACGCGAGGAACGCCAGCCCTCGCCAAGCCAAGAGAATGCCCAGTGCGGCGCCGGTTGTCGCGATGCCGAGGGACTCCGTGAGCAACTGCCGGATGATGCGGAAGCGGTCGGCTCCGATGGCGGCACGCACGGCAAGCTCGTGCTGGCGCTCCGTACCTCGCGCCAGAAGCAAAATGGAGACGTTCGCGCAGCCAATCAGCAGCAGAGACGCGACCGCGCCCAGCAGCAAGTAAAGTGTGGGCCCCAGCGGCCGCGCGTACACCTCCACGATGCTGCGCAGCTTGACTTTGAACTTGTCCGGATATTGCGTGGGTGCCTGCTTCGCGAACTCCTCTACGAGGGGCTGGAGTTCCGCGCTGGCTTGCTCCGGGTTCACGCCGGGCCGGAGCTTGATGGAAGCCGCGTAGTGGATATTCGGATCCTGAGTGACCTTTAGCGGCACGTACATGTCCGGGTTGCCCCATGTGAAGCGTGGCGGCATCACACCAACGATCTGATACGGCTTGTGGACAAGCTGAATGGTGCGCCCGATTACAGCGGGGTCGCCCATAAAATAGCGCTGCCAGAAGTGGTAGGTCAGTACCACGACGGGCTGTGGCGACTGTCCTGGCGGCGCGTCCGAGGGAATCAGCCAGCGTCCCTTCATGGCGCGGATACCCCAGTGATTGGGGGCGTTCGGGTCGATGTACATCGCCTGCACGTCTTCGGGGAGGTCGCCGTCCGTGGTGGTCAGGTTCCACCAATCCATCAGTGTAACGTCTTCGATCGATTTCGCTTGGCGAAGCTGGTCTGCTTGTTGGCCATTGGGGCCAGCGAAGCGATCGCTGCCGGATTTGTCCACGAGCCGCAGTTCCACGATGCGGTCGGAGCCCGGATAGGGGAATGGGTCAATCAGGACGGCGTAAATGACACTAAAGACGGCGCTGGTGGCGCCTATGCCAACAGCTAGGGAGAGCACGGCTGTTAGCGTGAAGCCCGGGCGCTTCCGCAACTCACGGGCGGCATAGCGCAAATCAGAGGCCAGAGATTGCATCAGCACCTCGCACGGCAACCGCTTCGTCTTCGCCCACCTTTGGGAGGATAGACGACGGAGGACCCCGACGGTTAGGCGAGGCCGACTCCGCTTAAAGCGTATACGTAGCCATCGGGGTTTAGTTCCGATTCAAGGGCCCGGGTAAGGTGACAACTCCGCCCCAATGCCCGTTGACGTCTGGACGGTCGTGTATAATTGCAGGCCGGGGGAATTCCGCGAGATTCATGAGCCAGGGATACGGCAAATCACATGCTTCGGTAAAGGTCTGGTTTTGGCGGGCCGAGCGCTTCCTGCATACACGTATGCGCGAATTGCGCGCCATCGCGAAGGCGCTGGTTTCCACCAAGCACCCTTTCCTGGTGCACATCATTCCCACGCGGCGGTGCAACTTGGCGTGCACTTACTGCAATGAATTCGATGATTTTTCGCAGCCAGTAGCCGTGGAGGAAATGAAAAACCGTCTCGATCTCCTCGCGGACATGGGGACTTCGATCATCACCATCAGCGGCGGCGAGCCGCTCCTGCACCCGGAGTTGGATGAAATCATCCGGCATATCCGGCGGCGCGGGATGATCGCCGGCATGATCACCAACGGATTCCTGCTGACCGAAGAGCGCATCGAACAGTTGAATCAGGCAGGGCTGGAGCACCTGCAGATCAGCATCGACAATACGATGCCGGATGATGTTTCCAAAAAGAGCCTGAAAACGCTGGACCAGAAGCTCAATCTGCTGGCGAAGCATGCGTATTTTCAGGTGAACATCAACTCAGTGCTCGGGAGCGGCGTGAAAGATCCGGAAGACGCCCTGAAGATTGCGCACCGCGCGGTGGCTCTTGGTTTGACGAGCACGGTGGGGATTATTCATGACCACGACGGGCAGTTGAAACCTTTGGGCCCGCGAGAGATCGAGATTTTTGAAGAGATCATGACACTCAGTAAGCGGTCCTTCTCCCGATTCAACGAATTTCAGCACAACGTGGCGCGTGGGAAGGAACACAACTGGCGATGCCGCTCAGGGTCGCGATATCTGTATATTTGCGAGGACGGGCTGGTCCATTGGTGCTCGCAGCAGCGCGGGTATCCAGGGATTTCCCTGGCGCAGTACACGCCGGAGATGCGGCGCCGAGAGTACTCCACCAAAAAGTTTTGTGCGCCGCGTTGCACCGTTTCTTGCGTGCAGCAGGTGGGGATATTGGATAACTGGCGCGACCCGCAAAACTTGAAGCCCTTGCCAATGGTCCCGCCGCCGGCGACGCCGCAGGCGGAGTTGGTCCAGATTGGGCATGTCCGCAGCGACTCCTGATTTCGCGCAGCGGGACTGAAATGTTTCCTTCTTCGTATTTTCTCTCCGTACACAGGTTCGCGCTGAAGGATTGACGGTCAGGCGCGGCTTGCCAACAATGAAGGCATGCCAGCTCCAGCGATTGAAACTGAAAATCTGACCAAAGAATATCCCTTCGGTTTCTTGCACCTCATGAAAAGAACGTCTCTCGAAGGGCTTAACATGCAGGTCGAGACCGGCGAAGTATTTGGTTTTATCGGGCCGAACGGCGCCGGTAAATCGACCGCTATCAAACTCCTAATGAGGCTTATCTTCCCGACGGCTGGGAGCGCGCGAATCCTCGGCAAGCCGATCAGCGACGTGGAGATGCACCGGGACATCGGTTACCTGCCCGAGCAGCCCTATTTCTACGATTATTTGACGGCGACGGAAGTGCTCGACTATTTTGCGCGGTTTCACGACCTGGCGGCGGCGGACCGGAAGGACCGTATAGAGCGCATGCTCAAGAAGGTGGGCCTCGAAACCGCGCGAAAGATACAACTTCGAAAATATTCGAAAGGCATGCTGCAGCGCGTAGGGTTGGCGCAGGCGATCCTGCACGACCCGAAAGTAGTAATTCTGGACGAGCCGATGTCGGGACTGGATCCGGTCGGCAGGCGCGAGGTGCGCGACATTATTCTGCAATTGAAAAAGGATGGGAAGACGGTGATGTTTTCCACGCACATTCTCTCGGACGCGGAAATGTTGTGCGACCGCGTGGGCGTGATTGTGGGCGGCAAGCTGCGCGGGGTCGGCGCGCCGGGTACGCTCGTGGACATGAAAACGCTTGGAATGGAAATTCTTTTCGAGTTGACGGGAGCGAGCAACGCGCCGCTGGTCGCCAAGGCGACACGTACCGGCGACCGATACCGTCTGCAGGTGGCCGAAGAAGAGCTGTACGCGGCAATCGAACAATTGCGAGGAGCGGGGGCGCGCATCCTATCCGTGTCACAGGTAAAAGCAACGCTGGAAGAATTTTTCATGAACCTGGTGGAGGCGGACCGCGCGCAGGGAGCGGCGGTCGAGGTGAGCGAGCAATGAGGCGCGCCGGCGTTGTGGCATTGAACACGTTTCGTGAAGCGGTGCGCGACCGGGTGCTTTACAACCTGGTGTTTTTTGCGCTGCTCATGATAGCCGCGTCTGTGGCAGTAGGACAGATTTCGATTGGGATCGAGCAGACCGTCATCGTGAGCCTTGGGTTGAGCGCCATTTCGGTGATCGGACTGCTGATTTCTGTTTTTCTTGGTGTCGCGCTGGTCTCCAAGGAAATGGACAAGCGCACGCTCTATGCGCTGCTGGCCAAACCGGTGCGACGATGGGAATTCCTGCTCGGAAAATTCGGGGGGCTGGTGCTGACGCTGACGGTGAACACAGCGGCGATGGCCCTGGGTTTGCTGCTCGTGATGCTCTACGTGAAGCACGGACTGGGCGGAAGCGACACCGTGGTGCTGGTGGCGGTGTATTTCATACTGCTGAAGCTGGCACTGGTCGTCGCACTGGCGCTGCTGTTTTCCTGCTTTACCACGCCGCTGCTGGCAATCTTGTTTACCGTTGGTTTGTACATTGTGGGTTTGTACGTTCAGGAGCTGAGGAACTTGCCGGTCCAGGTAATGAGCCCGGCAATGTCCGCCTTCACGAAATGGCTCTCCTATCTGCTTCCGAATTTTGAGAATTTCAATGTGATGGCCATGGCTGCACACGGGCGGGCGGTTCCCGGAGCTTTGGTCCTGCAAAATACCTTGTATACGTTGGTTTATTGCACGATCGTTCTGACCGCGGCGGCCGCGGTGTTTTCGCGGCGGAACTTGAAATGAAATCGGAAAAAACCATCGCGTGGCTGCTCTTACTGGTTGTTCCCCTTGGATTTGAAGGCATCTGGCTGCTGCAGCACCGCATCGACACGCAGCGCGCATCGATCAGCGAGGAGCGCGACGAGGTCCTGCTGCGATCGCCAAGGCTCGTGAAAGCGATGGGCCTGGAATACGCGCCGCTGCTGGCGGACATTTACTGGACTCGCGTGGTCCAATACTACGGAAACAAACACTTGAGAGGCCAGGCGAATCTCGAATTGCTCTGGCCCCTTCTAGATATCACTACGACGCTCGATCCGAATCTGGTAATCGCTTACAGGTTCGGTGCGATGTTCCTAAGCCCGCCGGCTCCAGGGGGCGCGGGAAGGCCGGATCTGGCCGTGCAATTGATTCAGCGGGGGATCCAGGCGAATCCTGACTATTGGCGGCTCTATGAGGATCTGGGATTCGTCTACTACTTTGATTTGAAGGATTATCAGAAGGCTTCGGCGGCTTTTCTGGAAGGAAGCAAGAACCCCAAAGCCCTGGTGTGGATGAAAATCATGGCTGCTAAGGTGGCGGCGGAAGGGGAATCGTTTGAAACGTCGATGTTCCTGTGGAAGGACATTTACGATTCCACCGCCGATCCCATGGTCAAAAAAAATGCGCTGACGCATATGCAGTTGCTCAAGGTCAAAGAAGATTGCAAACGTCTCGATGCGCTGGCCGATGAATTTGAGAAGCGTTTCGGCAGGCGACCCGCGCGCATAAGTGATCTTGCTCAGGCGGGGCTGATCCGCGGCATCCCTCGTGATCCCTCGGGTTACGCTTATGTTGTCGGGAAGGACGGAAAAGCGGAGCTCAATCTGGATAGTCCGCTCCTCGAACAACAACTAATGCAGGAGCGATTTAGGAAGGCCATGCCCTGAAATTCGTTTCCCCTGACCATAATCCCGCCAGTCATGGACACGGAAGCGGAAGACCAACGTTGAGAGCGACGGCGGGGATTCCGAAATTCCAAAAGAAAACTTGTCGATCACTCCGAAGTGCAGAGTAGCGTCATCCGGGGATCGACGACAATTTTGTGCGGAGGGACCGTAGCGACGAACTGAAACGTTGTCTCCGGCCCGGCCGCGACCACCGTGCCGAGAAGCGTGCCGTGTCCTGGGCCGGCCGCGTAGAGGGGAACGCTGGCGATAAACGAGCGCGGCACACCGGTCTGAAAGAGCCTTCCGCGAATCAGATAGCCTTTCTCCGTGTGGTGAGCCGTGAATTCCACGCGATAGTGCGGAGTCCCGGTTCCGCGCACCCACTCTTCGAAAAACCATTCCATGGAATGCCCGCCTTCGAGGTCCATGGCCGAAGTCATGATGGCTTCCACTTCGTGCCGCAAGTCATCAGTAGAAAGCGCGCGGTAGGCGTACTTGGTCACCAGCGTTTGCAGGAGAGCGATAAAGCGCGCGTCAGGATTCCCGGCACCAGGCTGCCGCAGCATTTCGCGCAACATGTGCACGATCCAAGTGCCCTTGCTGTAGACCATCTCTTCGTAGCCCGAGGGCGACTTCGAAGAGCTGAGGCGGACGCCGAGAGTGAGGGCCCCGATGTCTCCTGACGGCTCACTTGCGCCCGGCAATTTCTCAACGAGTTGCTGGCGGTAGCGCGCCAGCCAGAGGTGCAGTTTGTGGTCCGGATTTTTCTTGGTATCGGCGAATAGCACGGCCAGATAATTCGCGATGGCCTCGTTAATCCACTGGTCGCGGTAGCTCGACCACGCGACAACGTTGCCCCACCATTGATGCGCTACTTCGTGATAAGGGACCAGCTCGGTGTAATGTTCCTGGCCGGCAGTACTCAGGCCGGCGCGCTGCTGGGCTTCCGAAGGCAGAAAGGAATACGTGGAGACGTAGAGGAGGCCGGGCCAGCCCTGCCCGAAAGTTCCCGGAATCTGCGAAACGCTGAGATTATGAAAAGGAAAAGGGCCGCTGAACGTTTCGTAAAAACGGATCGAGGAATCGATTTCCTTGCCTAGTTGTCTAAGCGCATCTGCCGGGCTGGGAGGGGGCGGGGGAGGTGACGCGACCGGGTGCCCCGAAGAGGCAGCACCGAATCGCCGTGAAGGGACGTCGATAGCTTCCAGGCTCTGCGCGGAAAGACGTTTGCGGAGAGCTTCTTCGAGTTCACGATTGGCATAGACATCGACGGAACGAGGGCCGGAGACAACGGAGGCTGAAGCATACTCGCCAAGATTAAAGCCGGCCACGGACATGGGCTTTTCCGCCTTCCAGTGGCCCACGCGGAATTCTCCCTCTTCATGCTGTTCGAGTTTGGAGCCGGTGGCGACTAGGCGAAGCTTGCGCGGCCAACGCAGAAGGAATTCATAGCCAGAAAATTCCGCGCTATCTCCAAAATGGGGATACCAGCTTTCTCTTGCAGCGACGAACAGCACGCCGTTTCCGGCGTCCCGGATGACATTGCCCCGGTAGTGAAAGTGAAGAGTGAATTCCTTATCCCGCGGAGGAGCTTGCGGAAGAACAACATCCAAGTAGTCGTTGCCGCGTGTGCTGCGCTCTTGCAGATTCATGCCCTCATTTTGAAAGAAAGCGAGGGAGACGCCTTGGTCTCCCGTAACGGTGTCAATCGACAGAGCCCGGGAGAGCTGGAAGGCGAGGACGCGCTCCGTTCCCGTTTCCGCGCGCAAACGCACGCTCGTCGTGGCGTCCATCGAGTTATTGGAGGAAATTGTGGTCTCAATGGAATAGTGCAATGCCCGAAAGGCCGCTGGCGGCGCAGAAATATCTGGAACTCGGTGCGAGGTCCAGACGTCATAAAAAGTGTCACCGCCAGCTTTGTGAAGTTGTCCGAGAAGGAATGGCTCGTCGCGCTGCGCGTCAAGCACGACATCGAACGGGCCCGTGACCGTGCCTTCCAGCCCGGCGTAAAAGCAGGGCCTGGGGCTGGCCGACAGCCGTTCAGCGAGAATGCGCAGAGTGTAGCTGGGGTTAAGCTGAGCCGCCGCGGGATCCCATTGTGCACCAATGGATGTATCCGTTTGAGCCGTAAGATTCGCGGCGCGAAATTGGTGAAGAAGTTCGGTTGGAGTATCGTCCGTGAATCGCAGATAACCGTTAATGAATTCTTGATCAAGGATGGGAGCGCCTAGAAAACGCCCCATCTGCTGTTTTTCTACTGGATCGCGCGGGGCCGCCAGCACATGGCCACGCCCGGAGAAAACAGCGCCAGTGATTTGTCCATCGAGCGGGGCGAAAAAAGCGAGCGTCCCTTCCTCAAATGAGAGAACAGCCTCGCCACGACGCAGTTGGATATGATTGACGGGAGTGATGCGATAAACGTTGGCAGAATCGACGCGCAGCGCCTTGATCGCATCATACAATTCATGTGCTGATCTATCTGTATCTGGAAATGCCGCCGGCGCCAGGAGACACCATAGCCCGAGAAAGACTCCCCCCACCTTCATAAAGGAAGTGTAGTCATATTCGGCATGAGGGAACAAGGCAAGCGGTGCAGATCTATAGCCTCGAATTAAAATGGGAAGATGCCCCACGTGATTCCAGTTAGCCGAATTCGCGCTTTATTCCTCGGCCTCGCGCTCCTCTCCCTAGGCGGCCGCGCGGTGGCGGACACGATTGTGCTCAAGAACGGCCGCCGCATTCTAGCTCTGAGCGCGGTCGAAGAAGGAGACAAGGTAAAGTATCTGACCACCGCCGGCGAATTGAGCTTGCCGAAGTCTATTGTCGATCATATTGAGAAGGGCAGCGGAGCGCTGATGACCGGTTCGCCGGGAGCCGATGCCGCGAACCTAGCGATCGCTCCACCGGCGATGAAAACTACCGGGGCAAGCGCCGAGGTGGAACGCGGTGCGGTCCACGATGGGTCGATCGACCGCGAATACATCGCGAAACTGGAAAGCGCGGCTCGTTCGGGAGAACGGCAGGCCAGCCGGAGCGCGGCGCTGGGACATCATTTGGCTTCAAATTTCGAATTTGCCCACGGCGACATGGAACATGCGCTCGACGATGCTCGAACGGCGTTGAACTATGCGCCGGAAGAACCGGTGTTCCTCCTGAACGTTGGCTACCTTCTGCTCCGGCGGAGCGAGTTTAAAGCGTCCCTGGAATACCTGGAACGTGTGCGCCGGTTTGCGCCGGACAACGCCGATGTGCCGAAGCTGGAAGGCTGGGCCTATTACGGCTTGAACAAATTAGACCAGGCGGTCGCAGAGTGGAAGCGCGCGCTGGCGCTGCGTCCTGACCAGGAAGTCCAGGTGGCGCTGGACAAAGCGCTGGCTGACAAGACGGAAGAAGAGAGCTACAAGGAAAACGAGAGCAGCCACTTCAAGCTGCGCTACAGCGGGGCGGCTGCGCCCGCGCTGGCGCGCGACGTGCTGCGAACACTGGAAAGGCACTATTCGGAGATTGAATCCGAGCTGAATTTCTCGCCGCCGGAATCGATCGGCGTGATTCTCTACACGCAAGATGCCTTTAGCGACATCACCAAGGCGCCGGCGTGGGCGGGCGCGCTGAACGATGGACGCATCCGCGTGCCGGTGCAGGGTCTTGCGGCCGTCGACGCGGAACTGTCGCGCGTCCTCAGACATGAGCTGACCCACAGCTTCATCGCGCAGAAAACGCGCAGCGCTTGCATCGGGCTGGCGGCCAGCTGCGCGATTCAGGCGCCAACCTGGATTCAGGAAGGACTGGCGCAATGGATGGAGGGCCAGCGCAGTGGAGAAAATGGCGCGGTCCTTCTGCAGATTTACAACGCAGGACATGCCATCCCGCTCAGCCGGCTGGAAGGGTCGTGGCTGCACATGAACGGAGATACGGCGAGATATGCGTATGGCTGGGCGTTGGCGAACATCGAATACATCGTGGCGACCGGCGGGATGGTGGATATTGAAAGAATCCTCGACCGCATCGGAGCGGGAATGCCCACTGAAACCGCGCTGCGCGAAGTGCTGCACAGTGATTACAACGATTTGATGCAATCCACGGCTGATTATCTAAGGAAAAGCTACGGGCGCTGAGCTATTTGGTGCTGTGGTTTGCTCTGTTACCACCAAATTCCGTGGCGTTAGAGCGTGGCAAGAAGCGCGGCAAGGAGTGCGGCCCGGACGGGTATGGCGTTGATGAGCACGTGCTCGCGCGAGGAATGTGCTCCGTCGCCGACGGCTCCGAGGCCGTCCAGCGTGGGGACGCCGAGCGCGGCAGTAAAATTTCCGTCGGAACCGCCACCGGCGGCGCATTCGCCCAGAGGAAGATTCATTTCCTTGGCGAGCAATTGGGCGCGCGCGAAAAGAGCGGCGCTCATTCTACGTTCGAGCGGGGGCCGGTCGAAGCCGCCGGTCATTTCAAGCCGGGCGCCGGTTTGAATCGCGCGCAAGCCGTGCAGGCGTACTTCGAGGCTGCGCATGTCGGAAACGCGAAGCGCGCGGAGATCGAGGACCGCGCGAGCGCGTTCAGGGATTACATTGGTGCGCGTGCCGCCTTCAAGGATGCCGGCGTTGATCGTGACGCCACGGCAAGGATCGTTCCACTTCTCGATGCGCGTGAGTTGCCGCGCCAGTTCGTGAATGGCGTTGATGCCTTCCTCTGGAGCAAGACCCGCGTGCGAAGCGCGGCCATGCACGATCAACTCGGCTTCACCGACGCCCTTGCGCGCCGTCTTCAGCAGCCCGCGCGGGCCAAAAGAGGGTTCGAGGACCAAAACGGCGTCACTGCGACGCGCTTCCGCTTCGAAATACCTCCGCGAAGATTCGCTGCCGATCTCCTCATCAGAAGTCCAAAGGAAAACGAGGCGTTTGGGAAGTTGCCGCCGCAAATGCTGAAGGGCTTGCAACGCGAAAAGCGCTTGCACAATTCCAGTCTTCATATCGAAGATGCCCGGTCCATAGGCCTTGCCGCCTCTTACGCGAAAAGGCATTTTGGCGAGTGTTCCACTCGAATAGACCGTATCGTAGTGGCCTAACACGAGTAGTTGGCCCGAAGGGCGAGACTTGCCTGACGCGTAAGTAATGCGAAGAAGATCGCCTCGATGCTTTTGCGCGATTCGTTCCACGCATGTGCCGTGCTTACTCCATTCTTTGCCGATGATGCCGCAGCAGCGATCGGCAGCGGCTTTTTCCAAGCTGGGGGATTCCGCAGTCACGAACCGGCGCAGTGTCGCAAGCATTTGCGGCAGACGCGGTTTCAAGAAACACAGGATTTCTTTGGCCGAATTCGAATCTGGCATGGTGCGGACATGCTAACAACGCACCGCCATCAGGGCAATCTCGCAAAATCCAGCGCCTCGAAGGGGAGGAGCCGGAGTCTGATGGCGCATTCTCGGCCAGAGCGCGATGACCTCGAAGAGCGCATATCGCGGAGGGCAGGGCTTCGCATATAATTAGAAGTTTACCGGGGAAGAGCTAAACGCCGCCGAACGGGTGTGCGGCGAGACAGGGAAACGCGAATGATATTGGACGCTGTGGGAATTCAGAAAATTCTGCCGCACCGCTATCCCTTTCTGATGGTGGACGCCATCCTGGAAATCGATAGGTTGAAGCGCATCGTGGGCGTGAAAAACGTGTCGATTAACGAATCGCATTTTCAAGGGCATTTCCCGGGAGCGCCGGTCATGCCCGGCGTGCTGATTATCGAATCCATGGCGCAAACCGGCGGATTACTGTTGCTGCAGGAAGTTCCCGACCGGGAGAAGAAGCTGCTTTACTTTGTGGCCGTGGATGGAGCGCGATTCCGCCGGCCGGTGGTGCCCGGTGACCAATTGAAAGTGGAGATGAATGTGCTTTCGTGGCGCGGCGATTTCTGCAAGCTGGAAGGCAAAGCAACGGTGAACGGGCAATTGGCCGCAGAAGCAACACTGATGTGCAAGATGGTGGACCGCGAAGCTGTCGCGAAGGCGGAAAAATCCGCGAAATGAAGATGCACGAGATTCACCCGCAAGCCGCCGTGGCGCCGGGCGCGAAACTTGGCAAAGGCGTCAAGATTGGCCCCTACGCGATGGTTGGCGAAGATGTGGAATTGGGCGAAGGTTGCGTGCTGCACTCCCATGCGGTGGTGCAAGGGCCGTCGAAATTCGGAAAGACCAACGTTTTTCACGCCTTCAGCGTCGTCGGGGGCGACCCGCAGGATTACACCTTTCGCGGTGAACGCACCGAACTGGTTGCCGGTGACGGCAATATTTTCCGCGAATACGTGACGGTAAGCCGCGGCACGCAAAAAGGCGGAGGCCGAACCTCCATTGGCAACGAGAATTTTTTCCTTTCGTACGCGCACATCGGCCATGATTGCCAGGTAGGCAGCAGCACACTGTTTGTGAACGGCGCAACCCTCGCGGGTCACGTCACCGTGGAAGATTTCGCGACGATTGGCGCGTTTTGCCCGGTACACCAGTTCTGCCGGATCGGACGTTACGCCTATATCGGCGCCTCAACGGTGATTACCCAGGACGTCCCGCCGTTTTCCAAAATCGTTACCGAGCGCGAGACGAAAAGCTTTGGCATCAACGCGATCGGGCTGGAACGCAAAGGATTTTCGCCCGAACGGTTACAGGCTTTGAAGCGTGCTTATCGTTTGCTATTGCGCGCGAAGCTGAATACCTCGCAGGCTCTTGCCGAGATGCGGGAATCGCTAGGCGATTCCGCGGACGTGCGGGAATTGATCAAGTTTATCGAGAGCGCGGAGCGCGGCATCGTGAAGTAAAGCTTGGCCGCTGATTTCATGCTGGAGCCTAACACCAACACGACCGGCTGGGGACTCATCGCGGGAAACGGCCGGTTTCCCTTCCTTGTGCTGGAAGGTGCGCGCAGCCAGGGAATCGAAATGGCGGTAATCGCGCTGAAGGAAGAGGCCTCCGTGGAGCTGGAAAAAATTGCCAAACGACTACATTGGGTAAGCCTCGGCGAATTAAGCAAAACCATCGACTTGATGCACCAGGAAGGCGTGAAGCAGGCGGTCATGGCTGGGCAAGTGAAACACAACAAGATTTTCAGTGCCATCCGTCCTGACTGGAAACTGGCGAAACTGCTGTTTTCGCTGCCGCGGAAAAATACGGATGCGCTAATCGGCGCAGTCGCGCGCGTTCTGGAGGACGAAGGGATTCGCCTGGTGGATTCGACCCTGTTCCTGAAGCCCTTGGTGCCTGACCCTGGCGTGCTTACGCGGCGTGCTCCGAACGAGCATGAAGCGGAAGACATTGCGTATGGACTCGGAGTGGCCAGGCGCATTGCAAGCATGGACATCGGACAAACAGTTGTGATTGCGGATCGCGCTTGCGTGGCGGTGGAAGCGATGGAAGGCACAGACAAAACCATCGCTCGCGCGGCTCGCATTACGGAAGGAAAGCCCCTGGTCGTAATTAAGGTTAGCAAACCAGAACAGGATATGCGTTTTGACGTACCCGTGGTTGGGTTGCCAACCATCGAACAAATGAGGGCCGCCGGTGCGACCGCTCTTGCGGTGGATGCGGGGCGGACACTTCTTTTTGACCGGGCAAAACTGATCGAACTGGCGGATGGAGCCGGAATAGCGATTCAGGCTTTTCCGCCACTCGTTATGCCGGAACCTAAAGAGGCTTTGAAGGGAATTTACAAAGCATGAGTCCGGCGGCGGGAGAATCGAAGAAGATCCGTGTCGCCGTTGTGGGCACAGGCGAATTTGGGCGCAACCACGCGCGTGTGTACCGCGAACTGGATGGCGTGGAGCTCGTGGGAGTCTTCGACGAGAATCCCGAGCGTGCCGCTACTGTCGCCGCAGAATTCCAGACTCTAGTCTTGACGAGACTAGAGGAATTGCCCCGACGCGCGGATGCTGCGAGCGTGGCCGTTCCGACAGTCGCGCACGCGGAAGTAGGCTGCCGGCTTCTGCAAATGGGGCTCGACGTTCTCGTTGAGAAGCCTATGGCTGTGAATCTGTCGGAGGCCGATGCCTTGCTCCATGCCGCAAAAAAAAACGGACGGATTCTCCAGGTGGGCCACGTCGAACGATTCAATCCTGCCGTGATTGCGGTTGAGCCGATCCTGAACCACCCCTTGTTTTTTGAGGTGCACCGGTTGGGCGTTTTTACGCCGCGCAGCCTGGATGTGGACGTGATCTACGACTTAATGATTCACGACCTGGACATTTTGCTGGCGATGGTCAATGAACCGGTGGTCGAAGTCAAGGCCGTCGGGATCCCCGTGCTCACGGAAAAAGTGGACATCGCTCATGCGCGGCTGGAATTTGCCGGAGGAGCGGTCGCCAATGTCACTGCCAGCCGGGTTTCCACGGAACGCGTGCGCAAGATGCGCTTTTTCCAGCAGCATGAGTACATTTCGCTGGATTATGCCCGTCGCGACGCCCTGCGCATTGGTGTGAAGAAGCCCGGCCCGCAGCCCGAGTTTGGATTTGAGAAGCTGAACGCGCCTGCGGTTGAGCCGCTGCATGCGGAGCTCGAAGCGTTCGTCGCTGCCTCGCGGTCGCGCAGGGAGCCGCGCACCAATGGGGCAGCGGGGAGAGCGGCGCTCGAATTGGCCAGCCGCGTCATGGCAAGCATCCAAGAGCACGCTGCGCGCGTCCAAATAGGCTCATTCGCTACTCAAGACAAAACAAGATGATTTCACGGATTCTGGTACCGATCGATGCTCGTCCGCCCGCGGCGGTGGATGCGCCAACGCAGCGCCGCCGTCCCACCACCATGGACGAACGCACGCTGGTGCCGGCCATGCTGCCCATCGTGCACTTGAACGGGAACTCCACGATCCCCACGAATCTGCCGCTCGAATCCATTGCCGCGCGGGTAGTTGTGCCCCGCGATGTGAATCGCAAAGCTTACGGCGTCAGGGAGGATTTTTCAACGCCGGTACAACCGACCGACCTCGACGAGCGAATCGCTGTGCCTGTTGGTTCCGCGCCGCCGGAAATGAGCGTGCATCCGCTGCATGTTCCGGAAGACCTTGTCGGCCCCGACATTTTTAGCACTGGGGAAGTTCACCTGATTGTCCCCGAGCACGCAGAAGAGAAGGCCAAGTGGCAGCTCACTACTCGATTGTCTTCCATCGCGTTTCACGTTCTCCTGTTCATTGTTCTGCTATTCCAATCGAAACTCTTTCCGCCGCACGAGCCGACGCAAGCCGAAATAGAGCTCGCGCAAAGGCAACTGACAGTGCTCCTTCCTCTAGGTGCGCTTGAATCGTTGAAGCCGGCTACTCCGTCTACTCGGCCGGTTCAGCCCGTGCCAAAAGTGCATGTTGATCCGCGCGTACTGCGCGAAGTTGCGCCGCCGATCGCTCCCACGCCCGCGCCGCAGCCGGAACGTCCAGTAAAGGAGTTACCCAACGCACCTGTGCCCAAGCTGAACGATGTTCAGCCGGAGCCGCAACCCAGCGCCCCTTTGCCCAAGACTGATGCACCAAAGCCTGCACTTAGACTTGAAGCTCCGGATGCACCGCAGCCGCAGCGAGGGTTGATTTTGCCGAAGAATTCGACCAGCCGATCGCTCCAGGATACGATCCGCGATGCCGCGAGGAGTCCCTCTGCGGGTGGCCGTTCCGGCGCCGTGATTGGCCCTATGCCGAGGTCGGGCGGCGCGCCTGGCGGGGGCGGTGCACAAGGTGGCGGCGGCAGTTACGGCAATGGTTATGAAATTCTCACGCCTACGGAAGGTGTCGATTTCAGTGATTACATGGCGCGCGTCATCGCCGCGGTGCGACGGAATTGGTACGCGGTGATGCCGGAGTCCGCCATGCTCGGCGACCGCGGCCGCGTGGCCCTGCAATTCCGCATTATGAAGAATGGCAGCGTGCCTGACGGGGAGCCGGTGCGGCTGATGGGCTCCGGAAAAGAGCCGCTCGACCGCGCGGCGGTGTCGGCTATTCGCTCTTCGAATCCATTCGAACCGCTCCCCCCGGCTTTCAGTGGACCGTACATCGAGCTGCGTTTTTATTTCCTATACAATTTGCCCATCGAAGCCGCTTACCAGTGAAAATTCAGCGCCAGCAGATTCTTGGCAGTCTTCTCCTCGCACTTTTCCTGCTCATTTTTCTTTTTGTTCGCGCACGGCACCTCCTCTTTCGATGAGCGAAAACAAGACGCTCCCGCCTCTCGTGGCCATCGTCGGTCCGACGGCTTCGGGAAAGTCGGCGCTTGGCGTGAAGCTCGCGGAGCAGCTCGGCGGGGAAGTGGTGGCCTGCGATTCGACGCAGCTTTATCGCAGCTTTGATATTGGCACGGCCAAGCCCACTCTCGCCGAACGTCGGGGGATTCCGCACCATCTGATTGACGTTCTTGGGCCAAAGGACAGTGCAACCGCAGGTGGCTACCGCCAGATGGCTTTACAAATTCTGCAAGACCTGCGGAAAAGAAAATGCCTGCCGATCTTCACCGTGGGCACCGGATTGTACCTGCGCGCGCTGCTCGAAGGCCTTGCGGATGTCCCGCAGCGTTCGGAAAAATTGCGCGAGCGCCTTCGCGCGAGCGTCCATGAGCATCCCCCCGGCCATCTTCACCGCGTCCTAAAACGCCTTGATCCGGAAGCCGCCAGGAGAATCGCACCTGCCGACGAACAGAAACTCATTCGCGCCGTCGAAGTATGTATCCTCGCGCGCAAGCCGATATCCGAGGTGCACCGTACCGGCCGCGTCCCCCTCGAAGGATGGCGCGTTCTGAAAGCCGGATTGATGCCCCCGCGCGAAAAACTCAACGAGCGCATCCATGCCAGAACGGACGCCATGCTCGAGCAGGGATGGTTGGGCGAAGTGCAAGCGCTGCTTAAGGATGGTTTGAGCGAGGATTCGAAGCCCTTTGACTTTATCGGCTACCGGGAATTGCGCGCGGTGCTCCGTGGGAGAAAAACACTGGAAGAAGCGAGGGACGCAATTCGGCAGGCCACGCGACGTTATGCCAAGCGCCAGCTCACCTGGTTTCGCAAGCAGCCGGGCGTGTGCTGGTTTTCAGGCTTTGGCGACAATGTCGACGTGCAAACCGGCATCCTCGAATGGCTTCAGGCAGAAGGACTGAAGCAACGGAAGCTTCTCAGCTAGCGAGCCACATTATTTCGGCGCTACTTGTGACTTGGCTTTGTCCTGAATGGAAAGCAACTCCACGTCAAAGATGAGGGTTGCGCCGGGGCCGATGCCCGAGCGCGGGTCCGCTCCGCGATCACCATAAGCCAGGTCGGATGGAATGAACAGTTGCCACTTTGATCCCACGGGCATGAGTTGGAGAGCTTCGGTCCAGCCCTTGATGACTCCATTTACCGGAAATGATGCGGGCTGGCCGCGCTTGTAGGAGCTGTCGAACTCGGTACCGTTTAGAAGCGTTCCCCGGTAGTTGCAAGAGACGGTGTCGGTCGGTGAAGGCTTTGGCCCCGTTCCCTCGGTCAAGATCTTGTATTGCAGGCCGCTTGGGAGCGCGACGACGCCTTCCTTGGCCTTATTCGCCTCCAGAAAATCTGCGCCCGCTTTCTTATTCACATCCATCTGCTTGGTGCGCAAATCAGTCTGGAGTTGGGTGAGCGCAGCTCTGGCCTCCTCATCTGTCAGCAGCAACTTGCCTCCCGCGAGTGCGTCCTTCAAGCCCCGCAGCACGATGGCGGTATCTACTTCCACGGACTGGCTGTGCAAGTTCATCCCCAGGTTAGCCCCCAGCGCGTAGCTGACTTTGTCTTTCTGCGTCTTGAGAGTAAGGACAGGCTGCGTTCTCGGCTTCGCGGCTTGTCCAGTCTTCGCCGCAGGCGTCTTTTGAGCGCTGGAGGAGGGCGCTGGCGTAGTTTTCGCCGCAGGTTTCTGTTGAGCCTGGGTGTTCTCGATCGGCACTATTCCGGCCACTGCAAAAATTACAATAGTGAGAATTGGTTTTCGCATGACCCATCTTCCCACGGGTTCATAGGCTTCGCAAACGGCGGTTTTTCCGAGCGCGTTTTGCTGGCTAAGACACGGGTCGCAGGGCCGGAGAGAGAGGCGTATAATTGTTTTCCGGGATGAGCCCGCCAGGAATGCTGCAAGTCCGCACGATGATGACTCCCGGCCGATCTCAGTGACGAAAGCGCAACATCAGGTCTCGACGGCAGAGCGCGCCTTGCTGGTAGGCGTTGGATGGAAGCGTGCGCCCCGATTTCCCGGCATGCCCGCTGGCGAGCAAGGCCGCGAGTCGCTTGCGGAACTGGTTGAACTGGCGCGCAGCGCGGGCGCGGAGATCGCTGGAACCGTCTTCCAGATGCGTGACGCTGCGGATCCCGCCACGCTCGTCGGCCGTGGCAAGCTGGATGAAATTCGCGCTGAAGCCACCGCGCACCGGGCGCCACTGATCATCTTCGATAGTAACCTCTCTCCGGTGCAGCAGCGCAACATTGAAGAGGCGACGGAACGTCGGGTCATCGACCGCACGCAACTGATTCTCGATATTTTCGCGCGGCATGCCCGGAGCCGCGAAGGTCAACTACAGGTGGAACTGGCGCAACTGAATTATCTGCTGCCTCGCCTGACCGGAAAGGGAACCGCGATGTCGCGCCTTGGCGGCAAGAGCGGCGGAGGTGGCGCCGGCGGGGCGGGCGGAGGAGCAGGGCGCATCGGTGTGCGCGGCCCTGGTGAAAAGAAACTTGAGACCGACCGTCGCCGGATTCGCGACCGCGTCCGCAAGATCGAGATCAGCATTGATGACGTCCGCAAGCAGCGAGCGCTGCGGCGTGAGGCTCGCAACGCCGTCCCTCTCGGCACCATCGCGCTCGTGGGCTACACAAATGCCGGCAAGTCCACGTTGTTCAACGCGTTGAGCCGCGCCGAAGTGTTGGTTTCCTCGAGGATGTTCGCCACGCTTGACCCCACGATCCGTGCTCTGCGTCTTCCGTCAAACCGCCGCGTTCTGGTTTCCGATACAGTTGGATTTATCCGCGATCTGCCCAAGGGGTTGCTGACGGCCTTTCGCGCCACTCTGGAAGAAGTGCAGGAGGCCGCTTTGATTCTGCACGTGAGTGATGTTTCTAATCCACACCACGAAGAGCTCGACGAGGAAGTCGACAAGATCTTGCGCGAATTGGGTGTCGATGGACGCCCCAAGCTGAGTGTATTGAATAAAATGGACCGGCTTACTGCCGAAGAGCGCAAAGCGGTCACGAACGGCGCTGGAAAATGCGCTGATACCGGCAACGCCCCTGTGCTGGTCTCCGCTCTTACTGGCGACGGAATCGAAGAATTGCTTCGGCGAATGGACGCTGAAATGCCTACCGATCCTCTTGTAACGCTTTCGATCCGGATGCCGCTCGCCGAGGGTCGCACTCTGGCCATGATTCACGCGCTTGGACGGGTTCTCCACTCGGAAATTGACGATTCACACATGCGGCTCGACGCCGAAGTGCCCGCGTCTATAGCCAAGCGCCTTCGGCTCAAAGACTATTCCGTTGAAGAAACATTTCCGCGCGCTGTTTCGTAATATAGAATTGAGGCTGGCGGTTTTTGGTCATAACTCTGGACTGACCGATTAGCTTCCGCCACAAACGAGGTTGCCATGGCTGCTTTCTTCTTGTGGATCATTTTGTTCATTCTGTGCTGGCCCATTGCGTTGCTTGCTCTCGCGCTGTATCCAGTCGTTTGGCTGCTGACGTTGCCCTTCCGCATCGTAGGAATTGCGGTTCACGGAGTTCTGGGACTATTCAGCGCCATGTTCATGCTTCCGATAAGACTTCTCCGCGGTCCTCGGGCCATTTGAGCGGCCCGACCGCTAACTGTAGAGTAATATCGCGCAAAACCTCTGTTTTTATTCACTTGCAGCCATTTGTGAGGCATTTTTCATGGCCAGAGGGAGAGTCTATCCTCTGTGGAAAACGTTGTGGAAACCGTAGTTCCCCTCGCGGAGACTCGCGTATACCAATTACCGCAATCGGAAGCGGATTCAATCACCATATCCATGTATATAACTCAAAGTAAAATGGTTATATAGCTTCCTGGAGTACAAAAAGCAATCTCTTTCCCCGCCTTCTCGCGAAGGGGCACTTTTCACATTTGCACAGATTTGCAGCACGCGCATTACGAATGAGTACAGCTTTCCTCGCCTGGCCCGTTGAAGTCGTGTTGCTCCAGAAGTTACTAGAAGGTGCCAAAATTCCGGCGCATTCACGCCTTAATGGTGATCGCGGGACCACCTCTGGCGTGTTGACGCCTACTCACTCCAAGTCTATAGTGAAACTGCGGTGGCTGAAGCCACGGGGCGGCACCCGCGCCGTCATGCGCCATGAATCTTCCTAACTCACTGACGTTATTGCGGATCTTTTTCGTTCCCGTCCTCATCGTGATCCTCCTCACACGCAGTCCCAACTTCGAATTCTGGGGCTTCTCTATGCATTTCGAGGTCTGGGGCGTCCTGATCTTGCTTTTGGCGGCCGCGACCGATTGGGCCGACGGATATCTGGCCCGACGGCGCCTCCAGGTGACGACGCTCGGAATTCTTCTCGATCCCATCGCCGACAAGCTGTTGATCTCAGCCGCGTTCGTTTCGCTCGTGGACATGCACCTTGTTCCGGCGTGGATGGTGGTAATTATCATCGGAAGGGAATTCACCGTTCTCGGCTTGCGCAATATCGCCTCTGCCGAGGGATTCACGATCGAAGCCTCCACGCTTGGCAAGACGAAGATGGTCTTGCAAGTGTGCGCTGTGGCTGTCTTAATCGTAGGAGCGCGCCACCCGTCCCTCAAACCTCTGGCGCGAATTTTGCTCTGGCTTGTTGTCGTCAGCGCGCTGGTCTCTGCCGCCCAGTACTTCCGGCGCTTCTGGAGCCACGTCGACGACAGCATCAAGCAGCGGCGCCGGCTCCGCATGCTCGAAGCCCGCAAGAAGTCCGAGGATGCCGTCCCTCTCTGAAGCGGACCGCCGTGCCGCCCTGCAACTGGCCCGGATGGCTGTTGTCGAAGCTGTCTCCCATCGCAAGCTTCCGGAGGTGTTCCCTCGCGAGGGAGTCTTCGCGGAGCGCCACGCCGTCTTTGTGACTCTTCACGTGCGCGATCGCTTGCAGGGTTGCATCGGGGTCATTGAGGCGAAAGAGCCGCTGGGAGAGGCCATCGTTCGTTGCGCAGCCAGTGCCGCGCTGGAAGATCCGCGCTTTGCCCCCATGAAGCAGGAACAGCTTGATGAACTTAGCATCGAGATCTCATTGCTTTCACCCATGGAGCCCATCGACCCCGAAGCCATCGAAATCGGGCATCATGGTCTATTCGTGCATCTCCACGCACAGCGCGGGCTTTTGCTCCCTCAAGTGGCCATCGAACATCGCTTGACGCGCGAGCAGTTCCTCGCAGAGACCTGCCGGAAAGCCGGGCTGCAGCGCGAAGCCTGGCGCGATCCCGAAGCTCGCCTTCTTGGATTTACTTGCGAGGTTTTTTCGGAGCGTCTAAATTCCAGGGAAGCCTGAAGAATACAACTGACCACGGAGGGTCGAACTCGAATAGCGAGGCAAAAAGGAAAAGGCCCGCCGCAGAGAAACCGCAACGGGCCTGAACGATTCAATGGTGTGTCGCGGGTTTCTACTCGATTTCGACGTAGTCGCCGGCGTACACTTCCACTGAATTGAAAGTGATGATCATCGTCGACGAATTGTGGCTGACGTTGATTACGATTCCCTCGCCCAGAACTTCACGCGGCAGGTCGTTCCATTCGTACCGCGCGGGCGCACTCCCGAATCCATACATCGTGTACTGATAACCTCTTTCTTGTGGCACCGTTTCTGCCATCGAACCTTGATAACGGAAGATTCGGAAGTAATCGCCGACCTTGACTCCTTGATTGGTTCCGAGGTTTACATAGACCGCGTTGAGTTTACCGAAGACCTGTCCGTAGTCTTTTCCTGCCACTACCATGGCCACCGGCTTGCCGCTCACCGGCGCAAAGTGGTCGAAGTCGGCAGCATCTTTATAGGGCGGCTCCGGACGATCCTGATAAGGTACGAGGATATCCCCGCGCTGCATGTAATCGCACGAGAAGATGACCTGTGCGACGGAAACCTTGGGCTGGACGTTGACAACCCTCACCTGCCCCGCGTCCACGTAAGGGGTGCCCATAGCTCTCATGAGCTTCACCTGCCACTTGAACCAAGGCACATCCGTAGGATCTTTGTCAGGTCGCACTACGGAGAACCTGTCGCCGACGCGAACACCCTTATCTTGGCCTCGATTGATATGAATATAGTCGCCGCGAGCGAAGGTGATTTTGTAGTTCGATTGCTCCCCGGAGACGAGTCGAATCTCATCCGGGACTCTCTGGTCGGTAACGAATCCTGAGCAATTCGCCGCACTATAGTCGATGGGACGACTTTGCGGAGCAGCCTGAGGTGCGCTTTGTGCCGAACCTACCGCAGCACTCAGAAACACCGATAGAGACAAGACCACGATTTTAGCGCGCATTCCAGAACTCCTTCGAAAACACGCCCGACGGGCCGTGCATGGGCTTTTCCTAGCGAAAATATCAGGGCTGGCCCGACCCGTCAACCAAATGACCGAGGTTGCTTTACACTTTTGACACGGGTCGGGCAGTGGATACGGCATACTACTAGCTGCGTTTTCAACAGTTTGGCGGCACAAGGCGAGGTATGGGCCTCTTCGGCACAGGCTTACGGCGGATTTGTGCGGTCGTTGCGGCCTCCACGGCGGCCGAAATGGCCAAGCTGGTGCGCTCCGCTTTAACGCAAACCAGCACCGTCGAATTGCGTCTCGACTGGCTCCGCAGTGACGCGGAGCGCGCTCAATTCCTCCGCTGGCTCGGTAAGTCCCATCCTCGGAACGCTACATTTCTCGCCACCTGCCGCCGCCGCGAAGGCGGGGGCAAGTTTGCCGGCGGCGTTGACCGCGAACTCTACTGGCTGATCCAGGCACGCGAAGCTGGTTGCCAATGGTGTGATCTTGAAGTGGAAACTTTGCGCAAGCTTCCTGGTCAGTCCGTGCGGGAAAATCCCGTGCCGCCGCGCGTCCTGCTCTCCGTTCACGACTTTGAGCACACGCCGGACTTCCCGCGAAGTATCAACACCCCGGCACATGGCGGCGTCGACGCCGTCAAAATCGCGGCCGAAGCACGAACCATCCAAGACAGCGTCAGGCTGCTGCGCCTGGCGCGTAATTCGAAAAGCTTTGTCGCCGTCCCCATGGGAGAGATCGGCCTGCCCGCGCGGATCCTCGCCTTGCGCCAGGGAAGTGCGCTGGCTTACGCGCCCGTCGCCGCCGCTACCGCCCCGGGCCAGGTTTCCCTGGACGAGATGAAGCATCTGTATCGGGCGCACGCTCTCACGCGTCGCACGCAAGTCTACGGAGTGATTGGCGATCCCGTCGGACATTCTCTTTCTCCGCTTTTGCACAACACGGGGTTCGTAGCGCGTCGCATCGATGCCGTCTATCTCCCATTCCTCGTGCATGACCTTCCCGATTTTCTGTCTGCCGTACCCGAATTTGGTGTCCGCGGATTCAGTGTCACTCATCCACACAAGCAGGCCATTCTCAAGTATCTGAAGGACTGCGATCCTCTCGCGGCGGAAATTGGCGCTGTTAACACCGTGGTCGTCCGCCGCAACGGCTCCCTCTACGGCTGCAACACCGATTATCTCGGCGTGCTGCGCGCGCTCGAAAAAAAACTCCACATCAAAGGCAGCCGCGTCTTGATCTTCGGGGCCGGTGGCGCGGCTCGGGCAGCCGCTCTCGCGCTGATACGTTCCGGCGCAACCGTCGCCATCTGCGCTCGCCGCGAAAAAGCGGCAAGGCAGCTCGCTCACGCCTTCGGCGGAGAGGTTGTGCCCCGCGCTGCTTTGCGCGCCGAGTCCTTCGACGCCATTTTGAACGCCACCCCCGTCGGGATGCATCCCCACGATGGTGTTTCTCCACTCGCGCCGGGCGAGCTACGCTGCCGGCTCGTCATGGACCTGATCAACCGCCCTCAGAGGACACAGCTCTTGAAGATCGCCGCCCAGAGAGGCATCGCCATCATCCCGGGAGTCGAGATGCTTCTAGCGCAGGGTATCGCTCAATGGGAAATCTGGACGGGAAAGCGCGCTCCTGAGGCTACAATTCGCCGCGCTGTTCTTGCCGCCCTACGCGTCGAGGAGCACTCTCGCCAGCGCCGCTAATCCAGAAATGCAATAATAATCGCTCTTAACTTTTGATTGTGAACTATCGACTGTGAACTGATTCCCATGATCCAGCCGGACTTCCGCGAATTTCAGCGCCTCGCCAAACAGGGCAATCTCATTCCGGTCTACGATGTTTTCTCCGCGGATTTGCTGACCCCCGTCAGCGCTTATCTGCGTATCGCGCAGGGTGCGCGGCACTCGTTCCTCCTCGAAAGCGTGGAAGGCGGCGAGAAAATCGCCCGCTACACCTTTGCGGGAGCGCATCCGGAGGAAATCTTCCGCTATGCTAACGGCGCCTGCGTTCTGGAAAGCCGCGACCGCGTCGTCTGGGAAGAGCGCGATCCCATCTCCTTCCTGCGCGAGCGCATCGAACGTTTTCGCCCCGTGCGTCTTCCCGGATTGCCGCCGCTGGTTGCCGGCGCCATCGGCTATTTCAGCTATGACATGGTGCGGCTGATCGAGCGCATCCCCAAGCGCCTTCGCGATGAAATCGGCCTGTATGACGCCATGCTGATGTTCTACCACGGCCTCATCGCGTTCGACCACGTGCAACATCGTTTGTGGGTCGTTCGCAATGTTTTCATGGAGGGCGGCGGCAGCCTTCGCTCGAAATACGATGCCGCCGTGCACGAAATCAAGCAGACCCGCCGACTGCTTGATGAGCCTGTGGCCGCCGAGCGCCCGAAGAAGCTGTCAAAGCCAAGGAACCGCGTGCCGCTGAAAGTGGCTTCCAATTTCCGTCGGCCCGAATATCTTGCCGCCGTCCAAAAAGCGAAGCATTACATTCGTGCGGGAGATATTTTTCAGGTCGTGCTGAGCCAGCGGTTTTCGGCGAAGACGCAGGCCGAGCCTTTTCAGGTTTATCGTGAGCTGCGCGCGTTGAATCCTTCGCCCTATCTCTTTTACCTGAAACTGAACGACGTGTCCGTTGTGGGCAGCTCGCCGGAAATGCTCGTCAAAGTTCAGGGACGAGATGTCTCTTACCGCCCCATCGCCGGCACGCGTTGGCGCGGCAAGGACGAAGCCGAGGACCAGCGCTTGGAACAAGAAATGCTTGCCAGTGAAAAAGAGCGCGCCGAGCACATCATGCTCGTCGATCTCGGGCGCAACGATCTGGGCCGTGTCTGCGATTACGGCACGGTGAAGCCCGAAAAGTTGCTCACCGTGGAGCGCTACTCGCACGTCATGCATCTGGTTTCCAGTCTCCGCGGACGCTTGCGCGAGGACGTGGATTGTTTTGACGCGCTGATGGCCTGTTTTCCGGCCGGCACCGTTTCTGGTGCACCGAAGGTCCGCGCCATGGAAATCATCGAGGAACTGGAGCGCACTCGCCGCGGCATCTACGCCGGCGGAATCCTCTACCTCGATTTCGCGGGCAACCTCGATTCCTGTATCGCGCTTCGTACCATGGTCGTGAAAAACGGCGTCGCCTATGTGCAAGCCGGCGGCGGCATAGTTGCGGATTCGACGCCGGAAGGGGAATATCAGGAGAGTGTGAATAAGTCGAAAGCATTGCTCACGGCGTTGGAAAAAGCGCACTGCGGAGGCCGTTCAAGGAAGCCAAAATGATTTTGTTGCTCGACAACTACGATTCCTTTACCTACAACCTCGCGCAGTATCTCGGCGAATTGGGTTGCCAGGTCGAAGTCCACCGCAACGACAAGATTACCGTGGAAGGAATTATCCGCCGCAAGCCCGAACGAATCGTAATTTCTCCTGGGCCTTGCACGCCGCAGGAGGCAGGCGTTTCCGTGGAGCTCGTCGAGCGCCTCGCCGGGAAATTTCCGATCCTTGGCGTGTGCCTCGGTCATCAAGCCATTGGCGCTGCGTTTGGAGGGAAAATCGTCCGCGCTCCAAAACTCTTTCACGGCAAAACCAGCCAGATCCATCACGATGGCAAGAGTATTTTCCGCAAGCTGGCGGATCCCTTCACCGCGACGCGCTACCACTCTCTGATCGTCGAAAAAAAATCCCTGCCGCGCGAATTGGCAATCACTGCCGAGACCGACGACGGCATCATCATGGGCTTCCGTCACCGCCGCCACAAAATCGAAGGCGTGCAGTTCCATCCGGAGTCCGTCCTCACCGATTCCGGCAAACAGCTCCTCAAAAATTTCCTCTCCCTGTAGCGGCGGCTTTACGCCGCCGTTTATTGGCTGTCCCCGTCCTACTCAGCGTCTCCGCGTTATCCTTTCTCCCTCACCAATTCAAATCCGCCAATATCGCCCCGTAAATCTCTATCCCTCTCCAAAACTGCCCCAGCCGCAAATTTTCATCCGAGCTGTGCTGGTGATTGTCGTAGTTCACGATGGGCACGCCGATCCAGGGTAGCCCGAGGTCTTCAAAAATGTACATCGGCACGCTGCCCCCTAGCGTGGGCGCAACGACCGTGGTGTTTCCTGTCGCTTCCTGCACCACTTGTACCAGCGCTTTCGAAACCGGCAAATCCATCGGCGTCCGCGAAGCGCGATAGCCTCCTTCATTGACAACTTTTGCGATCCGCGGGTAGGTGCACCTTTCTTCCATCGTGGGCTCGCGATCAATGACGTAGAAGCCTTGCTTTCGTATAAACAGCGCGATCTGATCGAATTTCTGTTGCGGGTTCTCTCCTCTTACAAGACGCGCATCGAGCGAAGCCTCCGCCCGGTCCGGCACCACGTTCTGCGCCTGCTCGCCCACGTACGCGCTGCGCAATCCGCGTATATTTAGCGACGGCTGCATGATCAATTCCACCAGCTTTTTCCCGCCGCCTTCCGGTTTGGCGATGCCAAGCTCGCGTTCCAGATCAGCGTCGTTCGCCGGCATTTCCGCAAGCGCTTTTTTTTCCGCATCGCCGAGTGGCGAGACATCGTCGTAGTAGCCATCAATCAGCACGCGTCCGTCTGCGTCCTTCATGGATGCCAGCAGTTGCGACAACTCCATCGCTGGATTCGGCGCCCAGTTCCCATAGTGCCCGCTGTGCAACGCCCGTACCGGACCGAATACCGTGATGCCGATCCCGATGTCCCCACGGTTTCCAAAGAAAACCAGCTGGCGCCCGCTCTGGTGCACAGGCCCATCGGCCGTGATCAGCAAGTCCGCCCCCAGCAAATTCTTGTGAAGTTCCAGCGTTCGCTGCAGATTTGTCGAACCTGCCTCTTCTTCTCCCTCAAAAATGACCTTCAAATTCACCGCCAGCGGAATCTTCTTCGCCCGAAGCGCATCGATTGCCGCTAGTAGCGCCACAATTGGCCCTTTGTCGTCAGACGCGGACCGTGCATAGATCCGCCAATTATCTGGTGATGTCACTGGTTTCTCTTCGAGCCCCTTACCCGGCTCAGCCTGCCCATCGCAGGTGTCCTTGCCGTTCGTCCAAATCTTCGGCTCAAATGGTTTGGCGCATTTCCATGCGCTCGCGTCGACCGGCTGCCCGTCATAGTGCGCGTAAAAAATTACTGTGTGCTTCGCTTCCGGCGAAATCAATTTGCCGTAGACTACTGGCCCGCGTCCGCTGATCGGCAGCAAGTGCGTTTCGATCCCCCGCGCCTCCAGCATCTCCGCCAGGTGAGCGGCATTTTTCTGGATGTTCGGCATGTCACTCGCAATGTTGGGGATCGCAAGGAATTCACTCAGCTCTCGTACGATGCGCTCCTCATTGTCCATCCGATATTCGCGAATTTCCTGCGCGACCTGCGCAGGCGCAGGAGTAGTTTGCTTCTGCGCGAGCGTCTGGGCGGGAAGAATCGCAATCAACAGAGTGACCACGATGTTTCTCAAAGTTCTCTCCTCTGACGTGCCTCGTCCCCGGCAGCTCTTAATTCCGAGTTCTTTCCCGAAGCGCAGCCCCGAATGCGAATCTAATTCTTGCCGGTGAACGCGGCCAAAGCCGCCAGTTTCTTGCCTGCCGCCCCTGATGAAATCACGAAACTCGCCAGTCCCGCCCCTTCGCGAAAATCGGCAGCCGCGCCTGCCGCGACTAGCGCAGCCGCGGCATTCACCACAACGATATCGCGCGCCGGCCCGTCTTCGCCTTGCAGGAGGCGCACGATAAGGGCCGCATTTTCAGTCGCTGTACCGCCGCGAATGGATTCCAACGGCGCGCGTGCCACGCCGAACTCTTCCGGCGTCACCGTGAACCGCCGGACGGCACCGCCTCGCACCTCGGCGACCATCGTTTCCCCCGCAAGAGAAATCTCATCAAGGCCACCAGCGCCATGCACCACAAACGCCCGCTCGACGCCCAGCTCAGCCAGCGTTGCTGCCACTAGGCCGATCACCTCCTCTGAAAAAACGCCCAGCACCTGCGCTTGAGCCCCCGCTGGATTCGTCAGCGGCCCGAGCAAATTGAACACGGTTCGCGCGCCAATCTGTTTTCGCGCCGGAGCCGCATGCCGCGTTGCCGTGTGTGCGGCTTGCGCGAACAGAAACCCAATACCAATCTCACGGATCGCCCGCCCATACCGTTCGAACGGCAGGTCGATTCGCACCCCCAGTTCTTCCAATACGTCTGCCGAACCGCTCCGCGAACTCGCCGCGCGATTCCCATGCTTCGCCACGCGCGCGCCCGCCGCCGCAGCAACAATCGCCGCCGCCGTGGAAATATTAAACGTGTTCGCGCCGTCTCCGCCCGTTCCGCACGTGTCCACCATGTTTGCAGGACGCGCTTCGCCGTCCGCAAACACGCGGGTCGCGTGCTTTCGCATGACGTGCGCAAATCCCGTGAGCTCCTGTGTCTCAATTGGCCGCCGGTTGAGCGCCTCCAGCAATCGCACAATTTCCGCTGTCTTGACGCGTCCTGAAAGCAGCTCTTCCATCATAGCTTCCGCTTCCGCTCGGTTCAGGACGCTTCCGGCTTCGACTCGCTCAACCAGCGATAGTTTCGACAATTTCATCGCCATGTCGCCGCGAGATAGCATTTCGACTCTCGACGCTCCATGTCGGCTGTCGCCAATTTTCGTGCCATTTCCCGCGCCTTGCTCCGTTTCCGCCTTCCGGGTAAACTTCTATGTTTCCATTGCCGTCAAAATTCTAATACTAGCAGACTGCTTCAAACTCGAACGGAAAACGGAACCGCGATGAAGATTCACGAGTATCAAGCGAAGACAATTCTGTCTCGTTACGGCGTCACGACTCCACGCGGTGAAGTCGCTTTCAGCAAGGAAGAAGCGCGCGAGGCCGCGCACCGCCTGCGATCGCACGCCAACGTCGTCGTCGTAAAGGCGCAGATTCACGCCGGTGGGCGCGGCAAAGCCGGCGGCGTCAAGCTGGCGCACTCCTCCGACGAAGCCGCCGACATCGCCAGCCACATGCTCGGCATGAAGCTCGTAACTCCGCAAACTGGTCCCGCTGGCCGCATCGTCAAGCGCCTGCTCATCGAAGAAGGTCTGGACATCAAGCGCGAACTTTATCTCGGCCTTCTCGTCGATCGTGAGACCGGCCGTGTCGTCTTCATGGCCAGCGCCGCTGGCGGCATGGAAATCGAGGAAGTCGCCAAGGAAAATCCCGGCGCCATTTTGCGTGAAACCATTCATCCCGCCGTCGGTTTGCAGCCTTACCAGGCTCGCAAAATCGCCTTCGGCCTCGGATTGCCGGGCGAAGTCGTGAATTCCGCAATCCCGTTCCTCCAGTCGCTCCATCGCGCTTTCATTGACACCGACGCCTCCATGCTGGAAATCAATCCGTGCGTGCTCACCGGCGAGGGCAAACTCGTCGCGCTCGATGCCAAGATGGCCTTTGACGACAACGCGCTTTTCCGTCACAAGGATCTCCGCGAACTTCGCGACCTCGATGAAGAGGATCCTCTCGAAGTCGAAGCCTCCAAGTACGGCCTCAACTACATCAAGCTCGATGGCAGCGTCGCTTGCATGGTCAACGGCGCTGGTCTTGCCATGGCCACCATGGACATCATCAAGTATGCTGGCGGCTCTCCCGCGAATTTCCTCGATGTTGGCGGCGGCGCTTCCGCCGAACAAGTCAAGAACGCTTTCCGCATTCTGATGAGCGATTCGGAAGTCAAAGCCGTCTTCATCAATATTTTTGGCGGAATCTTGCGCTGCGACGTTCTCGCCACTGGCGTCGTTTCTGCCGCCAAGGAATTGCATTTGCAGGTCCCCGTCGTCATTCGAATGGAAGGCACCAACGTCGAAGCCGGTCAGCAAATTCTTCGCGAAAGCGGTTTGAACTTTACCATCGCCGACGGCATGAAGGACGGCGCCCAGAAGGTCGTCGCTCTCGCCGGAGTTGCGCGATGAGCGTCCTCGTCAACGAAAAAACGCGCCTCATCGTCCAGGGTTTCACCGGCCGCGAAGGCACTTTCCACGCCCAGCAAATGATCGAGTACGGCACCAACGTCGTCGGCGGGGTCACGCCAGGCAAGGGCGGCACCAAACATCTTGAGCGCCCTGTCTTCAACACCGTCGCCGACGCTGCCAAGGCCACTAGCGCAAACGCCTCTGTGATTTTTGTTCCCCCTCCCTACGCCGCCGATGCCATCCTCGAAGCCGCTGACGCTCAGCTTTCGCTCGTCGTCTGCATCACCGAAGGCATCCCCGCCCTTGACATGGTGCGCGTCTCCTCCGTCGTCGATTTCAAGAAAACGCGCCTCATTGGCCCAAACTGCCCCGGCATCATCTCTCCCGGCAAATGCAAAATCGGCATCATGCCCGGGCGCATCCACAAGCAAGGCCACGTCGGCGTCGTCAGCCGCAGTGGCACGCTCACCTACGAAGCCGTCCATCAATTGACGCAGCTCGGCATCGGCCAATCCACCTGCATCGGCATCGGGGGCGATCCCATCATCGGCACGACGTTTCTCGACGCCATCCAGTTTTTCAACGATGATCCGCACACCCACGCCATCATCATGATTGGCGAAATCGGTGGCAACGCCGAAGAGCGCGCCGCCGAATGGATCAAAGCCAACGTGAAGAAGCCGGTCGTCGGCTTCATCGCGGGGCAAACGGCTCCGCCGGGACGCCGCATGGGCCATGCCGGCGCCATCATCAGCGGCGGTCAGGGCACGGCCAAGGACAAATACGCCGCGATGGCTGCCGCCGGTATCCGCACCGTCGAGACTCCCGCGGATCTCGGCTCGACTCTCGCCGCGGCTTTAAAATGAGGAATCTGTCGCTGGCGCCTTTTAGCGAGGCTCTTTCCTGATTTTGATTTTGCGGCGCCGGGCTTCAGCTCGGCGTCTTTGATTTGATATTTCGGAGGAATCTTTCGTGTCTCTCGAACGTACTTTCGCGATCATCAAGCCAGACGCCGTCAGCCGAGGCCAGCAAGGCGAAATTCTCGCCAGGATTCACAAGGCCGGTTTTAAAATCATCGCCATTAAATCCATGCGCCTGACCAAAGAAGAAGCCGGAGGCTTTTACGCCGTGCACCGCGAACGCCCCTTTTTCGGCGAGCTCACCGACTTCATGAGTTCTGGAAAAATCTTCGCGATGGTCCTCGAAGCCGAAGGCGCCATCCTCAAGTGGCGCGACACCATGGGCGCCACCGATCCGAAGAAAGCCGCCCCAGGCACCATTCGCCACGACCTCGGCACGAGCATCGGCAACAATTGCACTCACGGCTCCGATGCCCCGGAAACCGCTGCCTTCGAAATCGGCTACTTCTTCTCCGGCCTCGAACTGATTTAGCAGTCGCTAAAGTTACGTTGTCGTCCGACCGGAGCGGGCCGTTCGCGCGTCCGCGCCAAGCGTACGCCGCCCTGCGGAGCGGAGGAATCTCTCTTCGATTGTTCCCTGTCCCGGATCCGCAGTTCCGCTAGAATGTTTTTCATGGATCCCCTCCGCGAACTCGGCCGTATGCTCCTCGTTCTTGGCGTCCTCTTGGTCTTCCTCGGCGCGCTCTTTTACTTCGGCGGCAAGCTCCCCTTGCGCCTCGGCCGCCTCCCTGGCGACATCGTCCACCGCGGCGAACACACCACCTTCTACTTTCCGATCGTCACCTGCCTCGTCCTTAGCGCCGGTCTCAGTCTTCTTTTTTGGCTCATTTCGCACTTTCGCCGTTGACCCCCGGTTGATATCCGTCCTTTAGTTAGCTAGGCTGAGTTAGCTGATATCCCTACGGTCAAGATTCACTACGCTCAGCCCACCTCTCGCGACTTATCGAAAAAGTCTACGAAGGCGAAGAGCTCATCATCGCCCGCGGCGGTCAGCCGCTCGTTCGCCTTCAGCCTCTTCGCGAGAAAACGGGGCAGCGCAAACCCGGAAGCATGAAAGGAAAACTCAAGGTCGACCCTGAATTCTTCGAGCCTCTCCCCCAGTCGGAACTCAAAGCCTGGGAGTGATTTCTACGCCTGCTCCTGCACACCCACGCGCTTCTTTGGTGGCTCGCTGACGATCCCGCGCTCCCGCCCACCGCACGCAGATTCATTCGCGCGCGTTCCAATGCTGTCTTTGTGAGCGCCGCCTCGGCATGGGAGATCGCCACCAAATCCCTCATCGGCAAACTTCGTCAGGCCGCCGACCTGGCTTTCCGCTCTGACGCCATCCTTCTCCAGGAATCGTTTGAATCCCTTCCGATCACGTCCGCGCAGGCCGCCCGCGCGGGCCTCCTCCCCGGCCCGCATAAGGACCCTTTCGACCGCATGCTGATCGCGCAATGCCAGGCCGAGAATCTTCCGATTCTCTCGAACGACACTGTTTTTGACACCTATAAACTACGGCGCCTCTGGAGCTGAACTCTTCATCGGCGATGCTCGCCGCCGGTGCGTCAATGAATGCTGAACTCCGCGCGAATAAACGCCTTGATCCCTTCTTCTCCCGTCAATCGCAAACAGACCAATTTTCCCCCGTTCTCCAAGTCAATGTGAAAATCAAAAAACGGGCAGCACTTGCTTTCCGCCACCACCCACTGCGCCAACTCCGCCAGCGTCACGTCATCCGGACCGTACTGAAACTCGTACCCTTTCTCCGTCTCCACGGTCTCCTTCCGTGCCGCCAACAATTTCTCGCTCAATTGTTTGTGCCGCGCCCGCTCTTCCGGCGTCAGCGCCTTGATGTTGCAATAGAACTTGCTTTGCACTGTTGCCCCCTGCTTCTCTGGCTTTACGACGAACGTCGGGCCTTGCACCGCGAGCCCCATTGCCGCGCCGCTTCCCATCCAAAGCGCCAGCGTCACGCCCGCCGCGCTCTTCTTGCTCATTGTCACAAACCGCTCTTTCCCGTTCTTCATGGCTTCCTCCAATTAGGATTTGCCACGTCCCATCCTCGGATGCTAGAACTTAAAGTTAGCTTTAAGTCAAGCGACATCTTTAGTGGCTTCGAAGAGCAACAGTCAGGAAGAGCCAAAAGTGAAAATCGGCCAACTCGCCCGCACCGCCGGCCTCAACGCCTCCGCCATCCGCTACTATGAGAAACGCGGCCTGCTCGCACCGCCCCAGCGCACTGGCGGCCAACGCCGTTACGCCAGCGATGCCCTGTCACGCGTACTCTTGATTCGTTTCGCAACCGGCATGGGCTTCACCCTCGCCGAAATCAAGCTCTTCCTGAACGGTCTCCGCGACAATACTCCTGTCGGCCCGCGTTGGAAAAAACTCGCCACTCGCAAGCTCATCGAAGTCGAGCAAAACATCGCACGCTCCCGCAAGCTCAAATCCCTTCTCCAGGGCCTCCTCCACTGCCACTGCCCTTCACTCCAGTTCTGCGTCAATTGCCTCCGCCTCAGTCCCAAACTGCGTCGCCTTGAGAACATGCGGATGAAGCGCCGTTAATTTCCCTCGGCAAAAGGGGCGAAGTTGCAAAAGCGAACGCACAACCTGCAAGCTGATAGGCATGCCGGAACTGCCGGATATCGCCGCCTACATAAGTGCGCTTGAGTCGCGTATCGTCGCGCAGCCGCTCATTCGAGTGCAGCTTGCGAGTCCTTTTTTGCTTCGAACCGCACAACCACCAGTTAGAAGTATCGAGGGCCGCGTCGTCCGCGAACTGCGGCGAATCGGCAAGCGTATCGCGATTGGAGTAGAAGGCGATCTTTGGCTGGTGCTGCACTTGATGATTGCAGGCCGGTTGCACTGGCGGTTGCCAGGGGCAAAGCTGGCAGGCCGCCAGAGTCTGGCAGCCTTCGAGTTTTCCAACGGCTCTCTCGTTCTGACCGAAGCCGGCACAAAGCACCGCGCATCGCTGCATGTGCTCGCTGGCGAAGAAGGTTTGCGTTCCATTGACCCGGGAGGAATCGATATCTTCGCGAGCGATCTCAGCTCGTTTCGCGAAGCACTTACGTTCGAAAACCGCACGCTCAAGAGAGCTCTTACTGATCCGCGCGTGGTTAGCGGGATCGGCAACGCGTATTCGGATGAAATCCTTCATGCGGCGCAACTGTCGCCCATCACACTCACCCGCAAACTGGAGTCGCACGAGTGGGAAAGGCTAATCGCGGCCACGCGCCATACCCTCGAGGTCTGGATAGAACGGCTGCGCGCCGAGGCCGAAGCTGGCTTTCCCGAAAAGGTGACCGCGTTCCGCAAGGAAATGGCGGTTCACGGACGCTATGGACAGCCTTGCCCAAGGTGCGGAGAGAAGATTCAACGGATTCGTTACGCGGACAACGAAACGAATTACTGTGCACGGTGCCAAACTGGCGGAAAAGTTCTTGCGGATCGCGCTTTGTCCCGTCTATTGGGATCGGACTGGCCGCGCACCCTCGAGGAACTCGAAGCCCTCAAGCGCCGCTAATCCGCGTGCCTTTTCCGTATGCATGGATGGCACAGGTGGGCTACCTCTAGGAAGCACGGTCGTCCCCTTGCGGCCATGGACATGCTCGTCGCTGCCCATGCGCTCGCTACCGGCCTCACTCTCGTCACCAGTGATCGTTCCTTCCGCTCCCTCCGTCCCCGCCTTCGTCTCGTCGATTGGTCCAAGCCTGGTTAGATGAGTGCCTCTTACTGCGCTTGGGCCGCGCGCGCCGTTCCGTTTCTTCGGTACATGACCAGACGGCGCGACTCGCTATCTGATACAGCTCAAAGTACTTACCAGTAATTTATTGACAAAGAATGACTATATGCTATAATAGTTTTTGAATTTCACGCCGCATACTCGCCTCGCCTTCCAACCGTTTTCTGAAGTTCGTCCGCTCAGAAAACTCCCACGCTTCATTAACTCTTTTGGAATCACATCGTTTGCAGACCCTTGCCCGCTAACCCCCATCGAATCATATCGTTTCAAGAATGATGCGAGGCGGGCGAAACTCACTGCTCCCCTCGCATCAACATCAATGCGTCCCCTTTCCTTTCATGCACTTACGAATTGCAATTTTCGTAATCCCTTTGTTTTGATACCCATGCAAATTGATGGGGGCGGAGGAGGGTACCTTCGCCTGTCTACCAACGGCATCCTTTCCCCTCTCTCAACTTTCAACTTTCAACTTTCAACTTTTGACTTTCGATCGCTTGTCGACCGCGTGTTTGCATCTTTACTTCCTTACTTCATTACTTCGTCCTTTCGGGGTCTCTCCTCATGACCCAGCAACTCACTTTCAACCTGATGCCCACGCGCCACACCTTTACCGTCAGCGAGCTGACCGGAAAGATCCGCGACCTCCTCGCCAAAAACTTTACCGACATCAGTGTGCAGGGCGAAATCTCCAACTGCCGCGCAGCCCAGTCCGGCCACATCTACTTCACGCTCAAAGACGATCGCGCTCAAGTGAAATGCGTTTATTTCAAGCAGCAGCAGCGCGGCATCAAGTTCCGTCCCGAAGACGGCTTGCAAATCACCGTGCGCGGCAGCATCAGTGTTTACGAACAGCGCGGCGAATATCAGATTTACGTCGAGAAAATCGACCTCGTAGGGCAGGGTGCTCTGCAACTCGCCTTCGAGCAATTGAAAAAACGCCTCGAAGCCGAAGGCCTCTTCGATGCCTCACGCAAAAAACCGTTGCCGCTTCTTCCCAGCCGCATCGGCATCGTCAGTTCGCCAAAAGGCGCTGCCGTCCGTGACGTCGTGCGCATCCTCACACGGCGCTTTCCCAATGTTCACCTCATGCTGTATCCCGTGCGCGTTCAGGGCGAGGGCGCTGCCGAAGAAATCGTCAAGGCGCTGAAATTCTTCAATAAAGGGAAACTCGTCGACGTGCTCATCCTCGCGCGAGGCGGCGGCTCTATGGAAGATTTGTGGTCCTTCAACGAGGAAATCGTGGCGCGCGCTATCTTCGCCTCGGAAATTCCCGTCATCTCCGGCGTCGGCCACGAAACGGATTTCACCATCGCCGATTTTGTTGTCGATGTCCGCGCTTCTACTCCGTCCGCCGCCGCCGAGCTTGTGGTTCAGACGCGCCGCGAATTTGACAAGCATATCGCCGAGCTGCGCGGCGCCCTTGCCGAGCAAATGCGCTACCGCGTTCTCGTGCTCAGCCGCCGCATTCACGAACTTTCCGCGCGCCCCGGATTCCGCCGGCCGCTCGATCTGCTTCGCCAGCAGCGGCAGCGCGCCGATGAGATGACTTCGCGCCTCGCGCTCGGCCTTCGCACGCGCCTCGAGCAATCCCGCAAGCGCTACACTGCGGCATACCTGCGCATCGCTTCGTTTGATTTTCGTGTGAAGATCGCCACCTTCCGTTTGCGTCTAGAAAAGCGCACCGCCGATCTCGGCGTCCGCATCGAACGCCTCCACCGCGCCAAGCGCGAGCGCTGGCAGCGCCTCGCGCTGCAACTCCAGGAACGCGGTCCCTTGAAAGTTTTGGAACGCGGCTACGCCATCGCCACTGACGCTACCGGCAACCTCCTCCGCGACGCCGCCCAAGTCGCACTCGGCGACACCGTCGCCATCCAGCTCCACCGCGGCCGCTTGAGTACGGAAGTAAAGAGGAAGGACGAACAGTGAAGCAGATTTTACATCCGAATGGAGAGGAATTATTCGTCGTCGTCGGAGGAAGCTACTTTGAGAACGGCGAGGAAGGCTTCTTGCGGGATGTCCACCTGGCCGACGCGCTTCATGCGGCGCTTGCCTTCTTTTTGTTTTTCGAGGAGTTTGCGTTTGCGGGAAATGTCGCCACCGTAGCACTTGGCAAGAACGTTTTTGCGAATCGCCGCGACGGTTTCGCGCGCGATCACGCGGCTGCCAATGGCCGCCTGAATCGGCACTTCGAACATTTGCCGCGGAATCAGTTTTCGCAGGCGCGTCACCAGGTCGCGCCCGCGCTCCGCTGCAAAGTCGCGATGGATGATCAGCGCCAGGGCGTCCACCGGCTCGCCGGCGACGAGCACGTCCAGTTTGATCAAGTCGGATTCGCTGTAGCCCGCAAGATGGTAGTCCAGCGAGGCGTAGCCGCGTGACGTGGATTTTAGCCGGTCGTAGAAATCGAGCACGATTTCATTCAGCGGCAGTTCGTAGGTGAGCATGACGCGCGTCGGTGACAAATACTCGAACTTTTTCTGCGCGCCGCGTTTTTCCTGGCAGAGCTGCAGGATTCCACCGATGGAATCTTCGTTGGTGATGATCATCGCAGTGATGAGGGGCTCTTCGATTTTTTCAATGTCGCTGGGATTCGGGAATTTCGAAGGGCTATCAACTTCAATCACTTCGCCGGTCACGCGCGTGATGCGATAGCGCACGCTCGGCGCGGTCGTAATTAGATTGAGGCCGAATTCGCGCTCCAGCCGCTCCTGCACGATTTCCATGTGTAGCAGACCCAGGAAGCCGCAGCGGAAACCGAAGCCGAGCGCGACGGAATTTTCCGGCTCGTAAAAAAATGCCGCGTCGTTCAATTGCAGTTTTCCGAGCGCGTCGCGCAATGGTTCGTAGTCGTCAGCGAGCACCGGAAACAGTCCGGCGAAAACCATCGGCTTGATGGCTTCGAATCCAGGGAGCGCGGGAGCAGGGCGCGCCACTTCAATCACCGTGTCGCCCATGCGCGCATCGGCAACGCGTTTGATGTTTGCGACGATGAAGCCGACGTCGCCGGCTTCAAGTTCCTCGAGCGCGACAGGTTTGGGCGTGAGCGTTCCGAGTTGCTCGACCTCGTACGTTTCGTTTCCAGCGACCAGCTTGATTTTCAGGTGATTCGAAACGCGGCCTTCCATCACGCGCACAAGCACGACGGCGCCGCGGTAAATGTCGAACCACGAATCGAAAATCAGCGCCTGCAACGGATTTTCCGCGCTGCCTTTGGGCGGCGGAATGCGGGCAACGATGGCTTCGAGAACTTCGTCGACGCCGAGGCCGCTTTTCGCGCTGATGAGCAGAGCGTCTTCCGCGGGAATCGCCAGCACGCTTTCGATTTGTTCTTTGGCGAAATCCGGCTGCGCGGCGGGCAAATCAATTTTATTGATCACCGGAATAATCGTGAGGTTGTGTCCCGCGGCAAGAAAAGTATTGGCGACGGTTTGCGCTTCCACGCCCTGTGAAGCGTCCACAACCAGGAGGGCGCCTTCGCAGGCGGAGAGGGCGCGCGAAACTTCGTAGGAAAAATCCACATGGCCGGGTGTATCAATTAAATTCAAGCGGTATGTGTTTCCATCTTTCGCTTTGTAGTGCAGCCTGATACTTTTTGCCTTGATGGTGATGCCGCGCTCGCGCTCGAGGTCCATGGAGTCGAGGACTTGCTCGTGCATTTCGCGCTGCGAGAGCGCCCCGGTCATTTCGAGCAGGCGGTCGGCGAGCGTGGATTTGCCGTGGTCGATATGCGCGATGATGCAGAAATTTCGGATGAACTTCGGGTCCATTGTTCTCGCTTACAAAATGTTATCGCTTACCAATTTTCTCAATTGCAGGCAGGATTCAAACGGCCCGGCCGGTTGCCGCGGCGGGCCTGCTGCACTCGAACGAGCGACACACGCAGCGCAAAAACCGTGCCGTAATAAACAACCAGTTTGCCACAAGTCCGGCTGGACGTCAGTAAAGCGGACTGATTAAACGCGCATCACTAGCGGACGAGGCGAAGCCGCTGGAGCTTCGCGTTGCGCGTGAGAGGCTGCGCCTATTCCTCGCGGAGGATGCTGACGGGCTCGACGCGAGTGGCGCGGTAGGCGGGAAGAACAGTGGCAAGGAGACCTACCGCGACGAGAAGAAGGGCCACGGCCGCGAAGGTGAGCGGGTCGGTGGCGCGGACGCCGAAGATGAGGGAGGCGACGACGCGACTGAGCGCGAGCGCGGCGGCAAGGCCGAGAGCGACGCCGAGGAGAATCGGTTTCATTCCGTCGGCGACGACCAATCGCAGCACGTCGGAATGCGATGCGCCGAGCGCCATGCGAATGCCGATTTCCCGAACGCGGCGCCGCACAGTGTAGGAGAGAACCCCGTAGATTCCGACAGCGGCAAGGACAAGAGCAAGCCCGGCAAATGCGCCGAGCAAGAGCACGTTGAACCGTTGGGAAGACAACGATGCGGAGATAAGGCCTTCCATGGTAACCACGTGCACTACGGGCAATTCGGGATCCACACGGTGAACGGCGGCGCTGACAGCGGAAGTAGCACTCGCCGGATCGGCGCTGGTACGTACGGCGAGGCTCATTCCAAACGCACGCCAAGTTTCCCCCGGTTGAGCAGTCATCTGGCTGAGCGGCCAGTACAGAGCTTCAGTTGGCCGGGTTTGGCCCAGAGAATCCTCCTTTACGTCCCCAACCACTCCGACAACCTCCCGCGCCGCTTTTCCTGAGAAGGTAAGAGTGACGTGCTTTCCGATCGGATTGTCGTTGGGCCAAAAACGCTTGGCCACGGATTCACTGATGAGCACTACGGGCGGCCGACCCACGATGTCGGCATCATTCAAGTCGCGACCGCGCAGCAGTGGAATGCGCATAGTACTCAAGTAGCCTGGGGAGATAACGCGAACGTCAATTTCAGGTTGATCCGCCATCGGCACAATGGGCTGTCCTTCCACGGCGATGGGCTGGTGAGAGCCGCCGCCGTCCAGCGGCAGGCTGTCAATCAATGCGGCGGATAAGACGCCTGGCGTGGCGCGAAGCTGTTCCAGCAATTGGACACAAAAGCGGGACTCCGCGGCGGGAGTCGAAAACTTCGTCCCAGGCACGGGAAGCGCCGCCGTCAAAACGTTATTGGGATTAAAGCCGGGCCGAACGCTGCTGAGCTGCAACAAAGTGCGCAACATCAAACCGGCGCCGATCAATAGTACGAGCGACAAGGCAACCTCGGAAACTACCAGCAGGCCGCGCGTCTTGTTTCCGCTGGAATCAGAGCTGCCGCGACTCTGGCCCTGTCTTAGGGCTTCATAGATGTCCGTTTTGGTGAACCGCACAGCCGGCAAGAGCCCAGCGAGGATACCCGCGAAGAGCGCCAGAAACAGAGTGAAGGTCAGAACCTGAGCGTCCAGCGTGATTTCCACCGAACTCGGGAGCTGGTCGGCAAGGAATTTTTCCATCAGCGTAATGCCAAAACGTGCCAGGAAGAGTCCGAAAGCGGCACCAGAAATCGAGAGAATTAGTGTCTCCGCAAGGATCTGACGCAGCACCGCGGCGCGGCTGGCGCCCAGCGACGTGCGGATGGCGATTTCTTTCTTTCGCGCGAGAGTTTTGGCGAGCACCAAATTGGCGACATTGGCGCACGCAATGAGGAGCACGAAAGCTACCGCACCTAGCAAGACGAGCAGCGCTGGCCGCACATCACCGACCAGCTGTTCGCGTAAGGGAAGCAGCGTAGCACCCCAACCCTTGTCGTCTTCAGGGTATTGTTGCTCGAGACGCGCGGAAATCGCGCTGAGGTCCTCTTTGGCTTGCTCGACGCTTACTTCGGGCTTAAGGCGCCCGATGACCATGTAATTGTGATTGCCGCGCACGGCGCGCCGCTCGTCGCTCCAGGCCATAGGAACCCATAAATCCGCCCAATCGGGAAACTTGAACTTGGGAGGCATGACACCGATGACCGTGTAAGGCTGGCTGTTGAGAAGGACGTTCCGGCCAACGATGGTGGGATCCGAAGCGAAATGGTCACGCCAGAGGTTGTTTCCCAGAATCACGACGTTTCCCTGGCCCGGACGATCTTCGTCTAGAGAGAAGATGCGGCCAAGAACCGGCTGCACGCGCAGGATCGAAAAGAACCCTGGCGCGACGCTCGATCCGCGGATGGCTTCGGGACGCTCGCCGCCCACGTTAAAGCTGGCAAATCCATACGCAGCCATTTGCTCAAACGAATGGTTCTGTGCTTGCCAATCAAGGTAGTTGGCGGGGGAGACGGAAAACAAGGTCATGCCGGGGAAGCTCTTGGCGGGAGGAATGTGCCAGACCTGCATGATGCGGGGGGCATCCTGGTAGGGGAGCGGGCGGAGGAGCACAGCATTGACAACGGAGAAGATTGCCGTGTTGGCCCCGATGCCGAGCGCCAGGACCAGGCATGCGGCGAGGGTGAACCCCGGATTCCGCAGCAAGATGCGCAGGCCGAAGCGAAAGTCATCAATTAGGTTACGCATCGCAGAACCTCCTTGGCTACGATAAGCAACGACAACAGCGGCGACATAAATTACAGACGAAGGAGAAGCCTCGGATGTTTCCGTGGACTTAGCAAGTGTGCGGCAGCCAGGAGACACCGGGAGATTGGCGAGGATTGCCTTCGAGCGGAATTTGGTACACCCCAAACATGATGCCGGGCGTGAGGGCGGCTGACCGGCCGGTTTTCCATTTCGTCCCCTGAAGCCACACAGTGCGGCACCGCTTTGAGGAAGCATATAGCGCGCGGGAAAGGCATGAGAATTTCAAACCCGGCGCGACTTGTCTTGTTTCTCGTACACCGCTCTAATCGGCGGCCTTTGGGCGTGGCCAAGACTCTTTAATCAAAAGGGGCAGGTCGTGTATCCAGTCGCCCTTACTTACCCCGCCGGGATAGATAACATGGGCCAGATTGTCTTTGGTGTACACGACAACAAAATTGGCGTGCGCAATGGAATGGTTACCGGGCTCTGCGTAGGCCAGAGGGACGCCCGCAGCCTTCTGGACCGCCGCGAGAGCAGCCTCGGTTCCCGTGAGGCCGACAAAGTGTTTACCGAAATTGTCGAGCCACCGGCGCAGTTGCACCGGAGTGTCGTGTGCGGGGTCGGTAGTTACAAAAACGAGTTTGACCTGATCGGCCATACCGGAGGGCAATCTCTTCAGAGCCGCCCCAATATTTGCCATGTGCATGGGGCACTGATCGGGGCAATAGGTATAGCCGAAAAAGAGGAGCGTGACCGATCCCTGGGTCCTGTTCCAGAAATCAAACGGAGCACCGGACGTGTCAGTGAGAACAAATCTCGGTTTCGGCAGGGGCGGCGCGACCAAGCCGCCCCGGTATGTTTCTTCACGATGCTGCGCATCGGCCGGGTCGCGTTTCACTTCTTGCCCCGACGCGGCAGAGGAATTGGCACCCAAGGAAAGGGTGAGGACACACGAACAGAGAAAGCGCAGATTCATCTTACGGCACCTATGGGTGAACGATGACCTTCCCTTTCATGCCGAGCTGGTCGTGAACGGCACAGATGTAATTGAAAGTGCCGGGAGACGGGAAGGTCACCCGAAAACGCGTTACACCCGGAGACGACTGCGCGAGCATCGCCCTGTCTTGCGGTGCCGGAGACAAGAATCCCGAGTTCACGCTGTCCGTCGGTGAGCTTATGACTGCCTGCCTGGCCCCGTCCGAGGTCAGCTGCACATTTGCCGAACGCGGCCGCGGATCCGCAGGTTCCGCCCCAAAAGTCACAGTATGATTTATCGACGGGTCGAGGCTCGTCCACTCCACCGTGTCTCCGACCTGCACAACTATGGTGTCCCCGAGGAAGCGCATCAGAGATGCGGTCTGTGAACCTCCTCCAGTGGTTGTCACGATTTCGCCGATACCAACGGCTACGTCGTTGCTCTGCCCGCGATCCTGGTTCCTAGGAGTTCTGCGGCCTTCCAAGCGAGAGGCGTCCGCAAGCAGCAGCACTTGCTCGCCCTGCGCCTCACGATCATAGAAATCCTGGTATTGGGGAAGGGTCTCAGAGGCATCGACAACATGGACCACGCCGGTCATGTCCGCGTGAATGAGGCAAACAAACTTGAAGTTGCCGGCAGCCGGGAAAGTTACGGAATAGGTTGGCGCGGTGGCGGTAGGCTCCGGATCTTCAGGCAATAGCAAAACGCCCGTGGTGACGCACGCGGAACCATCAAAGCTGGACCCATCAGGTGTGAGTCCTGGGCACCCAACCGGCACGCCGAAGGTGGGACCAAAACCAGGCGGTCGCGTCTGGCCTGGCTTTAGGAACGTTAGCGTATGACGCTCATGCGTGGGAAAGGTCCAAAGTATGCTGTCGCCTGCATGGACCCAAAGTTCATTCGGCAAGAAGGCCAGTGCCTGGCTTCCCCGATTGGGGCTCTCCGCGCCCACGCTCACCTGCCATTGGGCTTGCACCAACTGCGGGATGATAAAGGCCGACAGCGCCAGCGTGCAACGGAATATCGCTGAAATCCTGAAGAAACTGAAAGCAGTCATTTGTCCTCCGAAAGACATTTTCTTCGCGGGTTATTCAAGCTGAAAAAGTCAAGACGCGTTCTCCTCGGCGCTTTGTTGCCGTTTTTCTCGCGGGTGTTGCCAGATGGAGACGCGCGAACACGATCAGATACTCTGGCAGGCGCCGTCAAACGGCAATGCGCAGAATTGCGGCCGTCCCGCTATTTGCCGTTGAATGCCGTCCCTTGCCGTCCCTGGCCGTGGACGTTACAATTCGGGTCCCCGGGGCTCGCAACAGCTGCGGACCAAACAGGAGAGCGCGATGGGCGAACCATCCCCTGGTGCACCATCCGAGAGGCCGCCCGAAGACCGCCTGGACTCGTGGAAGGAAATCGCGGCATACCTCGAACGCGACGTGACGACCGTTCAGCGATGGGAGAAGCGCGAGGGGATGCCCGTTCACCGGCACCTACATGACAAAATGGGCTCAGTCTACGCGTTTCGAGCGGACTTGGATGCGTGGGCGCGCAGCCGGAATCTTCGAGCAGCGCAAGAGAACGGAAACGACGCCCCTTCGCTCAATCCCCCTGTACCGCCGCCGCGCCCGGCGATATCGGCCACTCGAACCAGTTGGAGATTCGTCGTGCCAATGGCAGCGGCGGGAGTCGCGCTGGCGATTGGCGCGGGCCTGTGGTTTCAGGGGACAGAGTACTTCTGGCGCAGCCCCATCGCTGACGCGCGATATCAGACGATCACGGACTTTGAGGGAGTGGAGCAGGCCGCCGCGATGTCACGCGACGGTCATTTCGTGGCGTTTCTGTCGGACCGCGACGGGCAGATGGACGTCTGGGTTACGCAGATCGGTTCGGGACAATTCCACAACTTGACGCGTGGGAGCGCGCCGGAACTCGTCAATCCATCAGTTCGCACGCTGGGGTTCTCGCCCGATGGCACTTTCGTCACGTTTTGGGTTCGCAAGCAAGACGGCTCGAAGGGTGGCGACATCAACATTTGGTCGGTGCCCACGCTGGGCGGACAGCCAAAAACCTTCCTCGAGGGCGTTGCCGAGTTCGACTGGTCGCGTGATGGTTCGCGACTTACGTACCACACACCCGGACCCGGAGACCCGCTGTTCGTTTCAGACGGCAGTAGGCGATCGGGCGATGTTTCCATCTTCACTGCTCCTGCCGGGCTCCACAGTCACTTTCCGTCGTGGGCCCCCGACAAAACATTCATCTACTTCGTCCAGGGTTCCCTTCCCGATAAATTGGATATCTGGCGCATCCGTCCAACCGGCGGAACTCCAGAACGGATCACGTCTCACAATGGGAACGTGACTTATCCAGTCCTATTGGATCAGCGGACGCTGATGTACCTGGCCAGCGATTCCGATGGTTCCGGGCCGTGCCTTTATAGCATGAACGTCGAGCGCCGTATTCCCCACCGCCTGACGTCTGGCCCTGAAAGGTACACATCGTTGGCCGCAAGCGCTGACGGCCGACGGCTGGTTGTCACGGCCACAAGTCCGAAGCGAACACTCTGGCGCTTGCACATTGCTGATGCACTCGCCGGCGCATCAGCGGCCTCTCCAATCTCGCTGACGACCGGCACGGGGTTCTCCCCACGACTAGGTCCAAATTATCTTCTTTATGTTTCTTCGACCGGCAACGGCGAGAGCATCTGGAAGCTCGGCAACGGAGCTGGAACAGAGTTGTGGAGTGGTCAGGGAGCGAGAGTCTTCGGCGGCCCGGCAATCTCCCCCGATGGACGGCGTATTGCATTCTCGGTCCGGCAACGCGCGCAGATGCTCTTGTACGTGATGCAGGCCGACGGCACAAACGCGCGGATCGTAAGCGATTCACTCGAATTGCAGGGTGCTCCAGCATGGGCGCCTGACGGCAAATCGATCACGTCGGCAGCGGACGATCACGGTGTCCCGCACCTTTTCCGGGTGCCGGTCGACGGCGGTACGCCAGCTCTCTTTGTGCAGGAGTATTCGGTTGATCCCGCGTGGGCGCCCGACGGCCGTCTCCTGATTTACTCAGGACCAGATATCGGCACCACGTTTTCGGTGAAAGCCGTGACGGCGGATGCCGCGGCGCATCCCCTGCTGGCCTTGACCTTGACTCGGGGAGCCCGACACCTAGTCTTCCAGCCTGGAGGACGGACACTGGTGTTCCTGCGAGGAGAGATTCAACATAAGAATCTCTGGCTCATCGACCTGGAGACAGGCGCCGAGCGGCAATTGACCAACCTCCCTCCCGACTTCGACATTCGCGACTTTGACATCTCTGCGGATGGCCATGAAGTTGTCCTTGAACGAGTGCAGGAGCGCTCGGATGTGGTGCTACTGGATCTTCCCCGGCCATAATTCGGCGGCAGAGACGCTCGTCACCAACCGCATGATGACGCCCACCAACGGCCCCGTACCTTGACGCCGGCAATTCCCCGCCATAGAGTCTCGGCAATCCTTACAAGCCTTCGGCCGGCGCCGGCCGATGTGACACTTCGATCTGGGCGGACGACACTGAGGTGATCGTGGCAAACGAAACCGATACCGCCGTTATGCCCGACGAACGCCGAATCGTTCGCAAACTCCAGATGCGGATTATTCCTTTCGTGTTTCTTCTCTACATCATTTCCTTTCTCGACCGGATCAACATCGGATTTGCCGCGCTGACGATGAATAAGGAGCTGGCCATCACCAGCAAGCAATTTGGACTGGTCGCGGGAATATTCTTTTTTGGGTACTTCCTGTTCGAAATTCCGAGCAACTTGCTGCTGCACAAATTGGGAGCGCGAATCTGGATCGCGCGGATCCTGATTACCTGGGGAATTCTGGCGATGCTGACCGGCCTGGTGCAATCCGTGAGCCAGTTGTACGCAGTGCGTTTTTTGCTGGGGCTGGCGGAAGCGGGATATTTTCCGGGAATCGCACTGTATTTGACGTACTGGTTTCGCCAACGAGATCAGGCGCAGGCGATTGCGCTGTTCCTGGCCGGCATACCTGTCACCAGCATACTCGGTGGCCCGGTTTCCGGCTTCATCTTGGACCATGTCCATTGGCTGAGCGTCAGCAGCTGGCGGTGGCTCCTGATTCTGGAGGGAATTCCAGCCGTAGTTGGCGGAGTGCTTACGTACTTTCTGCTGCCCAGCCGCCCGGCAGAAGCTAAGTTTCTTAACAAGGAAGAAAAAGACTGGATTGAAGCGGGGCTGGCGACCGAAGAACGCGAGAAACTGGCGAGCCACAAGATCTCAGCGGTGCAGGCATTGATGAACCGAAGGATCTGGCATCTGGGACTTATCGGCTTCACGCTGAATACCGGCATGTACACGATGAACTTCTGGATGCCAAAGCTGGTGAAATCATTATCCAGCGGATACTCCAATAGTTTGATCGGCGTTCTGGTCATGATTCCGCATCTTGTAGGCTTGCCGGTGATGGTACTGGTGTCGCGAAGTTCCGATCGCAGGCGGGAGCGAAGATTTCATGCGGCGATTCCGGCCATCACTGCTGGAATTGCTCTGGCGTCACTGGGGGCGACACATTCTATCTTCGGGACGGTCGTGCTTCTATCGTTTGCTGCTCTGGGCATCTATAGCGTCTATGGTCCTTTCTACTCGCTGCCGGGCGACTTCTTGACAGGGTTTGCGGCGGCCTCCGGGATTGCTCTCGTGAGTTCGCTTGCGAATCTTGGGGGATTTGCGGGACCGTACGCGACAGGCTGGATCAGCCAGAAAACGGGCAGCTTGTACGGCGGCCTGGCGGTTGCGGGCATTTCGCTGTTTGCGTCGGCGACGCTGATGTTGCTGCTTCCGAGAAGGCTGCCCGGGAACGTGAGTGAATAGTGGGGGCTTGACCCTTCGCAGAGTTGCAGACTGAGATTCATCGCCCTGGCTCGGGTGACGCATACCGCATCAGTGGATTGCGCTCGTTTTGCCCCTTTCCGATGGGGGTATATAGTTAATTAGGGAAGTTCGCGCCGGACGCCACGTGCGGCCCGGCCCCGTCATCATTTGAAGATTGTTTGGCACCAGTTTGGCACCGGATTGACAGCTTTCAGTCACCGCAAAGGCAACCGGAACGGATGGCCGCAGACGTAAGCAAACATCTGGATCGCGCCAAGCGCTTCCTCGAGAAGAACCGCGTCGAGGATGCGATCGAGGCGTATCTCGCCGTGCTCGATGAGTCTCCGCAACACCAGGAAGCCACGCAGGCGCTCGGCGATCTCTACGCGCGGATGGATCAACCAGACCGCGCGGCGATTTATTATGGCCTGCTATTTGATTTGCTGGTCGATCCTAAGGACGAGACCAAAGCCCTGGCTATCTACAACCGTTTTCTGCGAGCGGGCCGGGGCCAGCAGCCGCCCGAGCGCATCGCTCGCTACGCCTTCCTGCAGCAAAAGCAGAATCATCCTGATGAAGCCATTGAGCAGTACACGAAGGCTGCGGAGCTGTTCGTAGCCGCGAACCGCGACGAGGACGCGCTCTTTTGCTGGGAGCGGCTCTCGCAGCTCGACCCGGAAAATCTATCGCGACAGCTCCGGCTGGCGGAAGGAGCCGAGCGCATCGGGAGGAATGCCCTTGCCGCCCGGGCGTTTTTGCGGGCCGGGCAGCTGGCTTCGGCGAACGGAGCTTCCGCCGATGCGCTGCAAATTCTAGGGCGCGCGTACAAACTGGCGCCGCAAGAACGCAGCGTGGCGCTGCTGTACGCCCAGGCAAACATCCAGACGGGAAATGCGGTGCGCGCCGCTGCCTTGCTGGAACCGTTTGCCGCGTCCGAAGGCGACACGACTTTTCTCGTAACATTTAGCGATGCGCTGATGCGATCGGGAAGCCTGGAGCGCGCGCGCCAGCTGCTCGAGCGTCTTCTCCGGGAAAAAAATGAAGGCGCGACGCACATGTTCGAACTGGCGGAACGCTACGTCGCCGCGAGTCAGGATCAGAAGGCCGTGGAAATCCTGCTGGTACTGAAACGGCGGATGTTTGCCGACAAAAAGCAAAATGAATTCGTGGCATTGATGGACGGCGTGGGCGCCAAATATCCGCATTCGCAGGCGATTCTTGAATTCTGGGCGTCCGTTCACAATGAATTGAACCGAGAATCACAGTATTTCGAGGTGCTGATCAAGTTGTTCGACGTGTACCTGACTTCAGGAAACGTCAAGAAGGCGGCGGAGTCCCTCGAGAGGCTGGTGGACATCGACGCGTACGACTTTCGCAATCAAGAGCGGATGGAACTGCTGCGAGGCAAAGTGGAAGACGCGCAACTGAAGCGGATCGCCAGCCGGCTCTTGAAATCGAGCACGCCGACGCCAGGCCACGCGTCGCACGCTCCTCACGCTCAGGCTCCCCCGGCTCCATCTCCCAGCAGCGAAGAAGGGCGACAGCTCCAGGCGCTGGAAGATCTGATCGTGCAGACGGAGATTTTTTTGCAGTACTCGCTGCACAACAAGGCACTGGAGCGCCTGCAAAAAATCGCGGCAATGTTCCCGGGAGAGGAAGAGCGGAACGCGCGGCTGTCTAATCTCTATCAAATGGCGAACTGGTGGCCCCAGGGAGCGCCGAAGCCGAAGACCACTCCTGCCGCCGTGGTGGCGGTGCCGGCCACGCCGGTTGAAGAAGCGCCTTCGCCCATCACCACGAAAACCGGAGTGTATTCGGCGGAAACGTTGCGCGACCTTTCCAAGATTTCCGAGGTCAACCAAAAAATATTCCGACAGCAGACGCCGCGGGCGATGCTGAACACAACCGTCAGCGAGGTCGGCACCTATCTGCGCGGAACTCGCGCGCTGGCGGTTGTCGGCGTACCGGGGAGGCCACCGGAAATGGCCGCGGAGTTTTGCGCCCCTGGGGTGAAGCCCGCACCCGGCGCGCAGGTGGTGCTGCTTCTCGCGCACATCGAGAAGGCCGAGCCGGACGAACTGGGCGGGCTGGTCGTTCAGGCGACGGAAGGATCGATTTTGAGTGACTTGGGGCTGGCGACGGCGCTGGGCGTGATGATCATGGACAAAGAAACACAGATGCCGGCGGGCATGTTGATCGTCGGGCATGCCGATGAGCACAAGTGGAAGCCGAATGAGGCGTATTTTTTACAAGCGATTGGCGACCAGATGCTGATGAGTGTGAGTCATACGCGGCTGCGGTCGCTGGTGCGGCGCATGGGGGTTTCCGATGAGCGCTCTGGGTTGCTGAGCAGAAGTTCCTACCAGAGTTGTTTGCTGACGGAAGCGGACCGCGCGCGTACACAGGGAACGCCGCTCGCGCTGACGATTTTGCAGATCGACCATGGGACGGAAATTTTGCGGCAACAGGGAGAATCGCCGCTGGAGCGATTCTTGGAGCAATTGGCGCGGTCGCTGCAGCCGATCGTGCGACAGAACGATGTGGCGGTGAAGTATACGTCGTGGTCGCTGGCGTTTATTCTGCCAGACACGACACTGGCCGGCGCGCAAAATCTGGCTGATAAATTGCGGCGGGCCGCTTCCGGGTTGCGGCCGCCGTGGGACTCGACGCAAATTACACTGAGCGCGGGAATTGTCGAGGCCGTGCCCAAGCATGAGTTCGACAGCGAAGACATTGTTACGGATTTGATCAATCGCGCAGAGTTTTCGATTGAAGAGGCGAGGAAGCGCGGCGGGGATACCGTGGTGGCGCTGGAAACGCCGAAGCTCTAAATTCCGTCGACTGACAATCCGCAGCCAGTTTCGGAAGCGCGGACAATCAAATAAGCACACATCATGGAGACGAAGGATGCGATGAAGCAGATGCGTGCGAGCGTATTCAAGGCGAAATGTCAAAGTGTAATCAGGGACATTCAAGCGACGGGTGAGCCTGTGTGAAGGACCACTTGTTCGGGTTTATGGCTCGGGAAATGAAAATTACGGGTGACATGGAGTCACCGATTTGGCCGCTGAAGGCCCGGGAAGTTTTGTCCAAGTGAACGGTTAGGACCAAAGCGCGAGCGAGATCTAGCGCGTAGCAATAGACGGCCGTGCATTTCCGTGAACGGGAGTAGGGCGCTAAACTTGTAGAAGATGGTTTTTAAAGAGTGAGGAACTTATGTTTCCGACGGATGTGGTGATTGTGGCGGGGGCGCGGACGCCGATGGCGCGCTACACCGGAGCGTTTTCGGACGTGAGCGCGATTGATTTGGCGGCGCACGCTTCGAAGGAAGCGATCCGACGCTCCGGCGTTGATCCGGGCGAGTTTGATCATGCGATTTTTGGCAACGTGATGCAGACGAGCGCGGACGCGCTATATGGAGCGCGGCACGTGGGACTGAAGGCCGGGCTGAAAATCGAAACACCCGCGGTGACGGTGAACCGTTTGTGCGGGTCGGGGATTGAAGCGATTGCGCAGTCGGCGCAGCGGTTGCTCCTTGGCGAGGCCAACATGGTGCTGGCGGGCGGGATGGAAAACATGACGCAGGCGCCGTTTGTGATTCGCGGGGCACGAACGGGATTGAAACTCGGCGGCGGAGCGCTGGAAGATTCATTGATGGCGGGGCTGACGGATACGTATTGCGGATTGCCGATGGCGCTGACGGCGGAAAAACTCGCGGAACAGCAGGGTATCACGCGAAAGGATGCCGATGCATACGCGCTGCGCAGCCAGCAGGCGACGGACGCGGCTTACAAAGCGTGCCGTATCAAGGAAGAACTTGTGCCTGTGGAAGTGAAGCAGGGGAAGAAGACGATTGTGGTTACCGAAGACGATCACCGGCGACCGGAAACAACGATGGAGACGCTGGAAAAATTGCCGCCGTCGTTCAAGAAGGATGGGATAGTGACGGCGGGGAATGCCAGTGGGATTGTGGATGGCGGAGCGGCAGTTGTGGTGACGACAAAAAAAACCGCGAAAGAGCGCGGATTGAGGCCCGTGGGGCGAATTGTGTCCTGGGCTGTGGCGGGAGTCGATCCGAGCATCATGGGAATTGGGCCGGTGCCGTCGTCGCAAAAGGCGCTGAAGCTCGCGGGTCTCATGCTGGAGCAGATGGATCGCGTGGAAGTGAATGAGGCATTCGCGGCGCAGTATCTGGCGGTGGAGAAAGTGCTGGGGCTGAAGCGCGATAAGACGAATGTAAATGGCGGGGCGATCGCGCTGGGGCATCCGCTGGGTGCCTCGGGGACGCGGCTGGTGATAACGATCTTGAATGAGTTGCGGCGGAATGGATTGCGCTACGGCTTGGCGACGGCGTGCATCGGTGGAGGGCAGGGAATCGCGATGATCGTCGAGGCCCTGAAGGATTGATTGCGCGGGCCAGTCAGGCACGCCGAAGACGAAAAGGAAAAGATAACGCAGAGACGTTGAGAACGCCGAGGAAGCGCGGGGAGAATCAAGAATAAGGCATTTCTGCTACACTTCCGCATTCGGGATACGCGGTTCCCCGCCGGCCATATTGCCAATTGGGCGGCGAAATCATCTACGAGGAAAAAATGGCGATTCAGAGAGTGGGAGTCGTGGGGTGTGGGCTGATGGGCTCGGGGATCGCGCAGGTGGCGGCTGCGGCGGGTTTCGAAACCGTGGTGCGCGAAGTCAGCGTGGAGTTAGTGGATAAGGGGCTTAAGGGCATCGAGAAAAACCTCAATCGATTGGTGGAGAAGGGCACGATCACTGAAACCGTGAAGCGCGAAATCCGCGGGCGGTTGAAGGGAACGACCTCCATCGACGACCTGAAGAATTGCGACGTCATCGTGGAAGCAATTATCGAGCAACTGCCGGCGAAGCGGGAACTTTTTAGCGCGCTGGACAAGATCTGCCCGGCAGCGACAATTTTTGCGAGCAATACGTCTTCGCTGACAATTACGGAAATTGCTACCGCAACGAAGCGGCCGCAACGTTTCGTGGGACTGCACTTCTTCAATCCCGTGCCGGTGATGAAGCTGGTCGAGGTCGTGCGAACGATTGCGACGGACCCGGCCGTGTATGAAGAGATGGTCGCGTTTGGTGTGAAACTGGGCAAAACGGCGGTGCGCGCAAATGACAGCACCGGGTTTATTGTGAACCGGCTGCTGGTGCCGTATCTGCTGGATGCGATTCGCGCGCTGGAGGAAGGCGTCGGCTCCATCGAGGACATCGATAATTCCATGAAGCTGGGCTGTGGCCACCCCATGGGGCCGTTGACGCTGCTGGATTTTGTAGGGCTCGATACAACGTATTACATTTCGCAAATTATGTTTGAGGAGTTTAAGGAGCGGCGGTTTGCGGCGCCGCCGTTGCTGAAGCGCATGGTGCTAGCGGGATGGAACGGAAGAAAGTCGGGACGAGGGTTTTATGATTATTCCGATCCGGGGAATCCGAAGGCGCTGAAGTTTTAGTTGCAAGCAAAAAAGAAAAAGATAATGCGGAGCCGTAGAGTACGCAGAGCGAAGAAGGAAAACAAAAGATGGTTTACGAGAATTTGCTTTACGAGAAGAAAGACGGGATTGCGTACATCACCTTCAACCGGCCGAAGGTGCTGAACGCGCTGAATCGCAAGACGGTCGAAGAGTTGCAACACGCGCTGTTCGACGCGCGCGATGACGCTGCCGTTCGAGTGCTAATTCTGACGGGCGCCGGAGAAAAAGCGTTTGTGGCGGGCGCGGACATCAGCGAGCTGGCACTGCAAACCCCGGTCAAAGGCAAGGAATTCTCACTTTTCGGGCAGGGCGTTTTTCATTTACTGGAGACGATGGGGAAGCCGTCGATCTGCGCGATTAATGGATTCGCGCTGGGCGGCGGCTGCGAGCTGGCACTCTCGTGCACGATTCGAATCGCGAGCAAGACGGCGAAGCTGGGACAGCCGGAAGTGAAGCTGGGAATTTTGCCAGGGTATGGCGGATCGCAGCGGCTGGCGCGACTGTGCGGCAAGGGCGTGGCGCACGAACTTTGCCTGACCGGCGAAATGATTACGGCGGAAGAAGCGCAGCGCATCGGACTGGTCAATCACGTCCATGAACCGGCAGAGTTGATTCCCACGGCAGAAGCGATGGCGAAGAAAATCATAGCGAACGGTCCGCTGGCGGTGAAATTTACCATGGAAGCGATCGAGCGCGGCGTAGAAATGCCACAGGAAGAAGGATTGTTCCTGGAGGCGACGCTGTTTGGCGTGGCTTGCGCAACAGAAGACATGCGGGAAGGGACGAAGGCGTTCTTGGAGAAAAGGGCACCACAATTCAAAGGGAAATGAAGGAAGTAAGAAAGGAAGTAAGAGAGGTAAAGGAATTAGGGATAGCGCAAGGAACAGCATAGATTGGCGATGGCGGAGAAAATACAGCCCGGAAAGATTGATGGCGCATTGAGTGCCGCGGGTTTTCGCTTTGGAATTGTCGTGAGCCGATTCAATAGCTTCATCACAGAGCGGCTACTGGCGGCAGCAGTGGACGCGCTGGAGCGGGCGGGGGCGGCCAGCAAGGATGTCGATGTGGTGCATGTTCCGGGCGCGTTCGAATTGCCATTGGCAGCGAAGAAACTGGCCGCGACCGGTAAGTACGACGCGCTGATTGCCATCGGGTGTGTGCTTCGGGGCGAAACAACACACTATGACTATGTTTGTTCGGAGACGGCGCGAGGATTGCAGCTCGCGCAGATGGACAGCGGCTTGCCTATTATGTTTTGCGTGCTGACCTGCGAAACGCTGGAGCAAGCCATCGACCGCGCCGGGCTCAAGGGCGGGAACAAAGGATTCGAAGCGGGGCTCGCCGCCATCGAAATGGCTCAACTATCACGCAAGCTTCGCGCTTCTGGTTCGATGCCGCATGCCTCGGGAAAGCCACGGCGGAAGTAACGTGTCTCTGCGCACAAAATCCCGCGAGTTTGCGATGCAGATGCTGTTCCAGTGGGACATGAGCCAGCAGGATTTCAACAAGCTGGAAGTAAAATTCTGGAAGAGCGCGAAAGCGGCGGACAAGACGCGCGCGTTTGCGAATAAACTATTTGAAGGCGCGGCGAAGGACATCACCGCGCTCGACGCGATCATCGTAAAGTACGCAGACAACTGGCGGTTCGAACGGCTCGCTGCCATCGATCGTGCGATCTTGCGTCTGGCGATTCATGAAATGAACGGCACGGACACCCCGCCCAAGGTTATCCTGAATGAAGCGGTCGAATTGGCAAAAAAATTTTCCTCCGAAGAGTCCGGGTCGTTTGTGAACGGTATCCTTGACGCCGTCCATAAGTCGTTGAAACTAAATTAGTTGCGAGCAACTTTCCCTCTCTCAATCTTTCCGCAACACGCCTGTGCGTCCGGTCGCGAAACTTTGTATCGCCGCCGGTGTTTGATTCCCTAAGTGTGGTGGTGACGCCAGGAAAGCATTCAATTCAATTAGGAGAGAACCATGAACGCAGAACTTGTGGTCCGTCGAGGGGTGCTCGCGGTTGCTTTTGCCGGTTTGCTCGCCGGGGGCGCCTATGCCCAGAGCCCGGATCCGACTCCGCAGCAGCAGGATATTCAAAACGACAAGAAAGACATTCGAAGCGATAAGAAAGATCTCGCGAAGGACCGCGCGGATCGCAATGCCGATCAACGCGATATCGATCATGATAAGGGGGACCTGGCGAAGGATCGCTCCGACCGCAACGCGGACCAGCGGGACATCAATCACGATAGGCGCGATTTGAACAAGGACCGCGCGGAGCGCAATGCGGATCAGCGCGACATCAATCACGATAAGGCGAGGCTTGCCCGTGACGACCAGAAGTTGGGTGTTAACAGCGCCCAGGCGCAGGCTGACCGCAAGGATCTTCGTGCCGACCGCGTTGACCGTAACAAGGACCAGCGGGACATCAACAAAGATCGCCGCGACTTGAGTAAGGACCGCGCAGACCGCAATGCCGATCAGCGCGATATCAACCACGATAAGAAGGATCTGGCCAAGGATCGCAAAGACCGCAACAAGGACCAGAAGGACATCAACAAAGACAAGAAAGACCTGCACAAGGATCGCAAGGATCTGCGGCAGGACCGCAAGGGACACAAGTAAGTATTCGCCTTGCAAAGGTGAAGGGCCGCGCGTAAAAAATCGTGCGGCCCTTTTTCTTCTCAGCGTGAATTTGCGTCAGACGCGAATCGTTCCTTCAAATACCTTCACGGCCGCACCGCTGACTCGAGGAACGAGTTTCTTTCCGCTTTGCGTGACTTCCACTTCGAGGTGGCTCGGTCGGCCCATTTCCGCGCCCTGCAGAATGGTCAGTGTGTGGCCGGGCGTCAGTTTTCCGTTTCGCACCAGATATGCGCCCAGCGAACCAGCGGCCGACCCCGTCGCGGCGTCTTCATAATGTTCCCAGGGCAGCATGCCGCGGGAGAATGCTTTGCCATTTCCACTGAGAGCGAAGCAGTAGGCCATTGTTGCGTTCTTGCCCTGAAGCCGCCGAAGTTCGGCCATGTTCATGACAATCTTGCCCAGTGCCGCGCGATTGCGCAGCGGCACCATCAGGTTGAAGATGCCCGTGGACACAAATTCAGGTTGCAGCTTCGGATCGAAGTCTTTGGGCGAGAGTCCCAGTGCGGAGGCGAGCTTTTTCTTCTTGATTTTCGCGGGTTTGAAGATAGCTTCTTTTTGCGTCATGGTGACCCGCTGCGGCCGGCCATCCTTAAAGCGAATTTCCACTGGCAAGATTCCTGCTCCGGTTTCTTGAAGAATATGTACGCCGCCGTCCTGCGCGGGAACCACGCCCAATTCCGCGAGCAGGAACCAAGTTCCAATCACGGGATGGCCGGCGAGCTTGAGTTCTTCCTTGGTGGTGAAGATTCGCAACCGCGCGAGCGCTTCTTCGTCCGTGGGCCTTTGCACAAAGACCGTTTCCGAAAGATTCATTTCGCGCGCAATGGCGAGCATCTGATCGTCTGAAAGTCCGTCGCCGTCGGTAAATACGGCAAGCGGGTTGCCTTCGAAGCGGTTGTTGGTGAAAACATCGAGCGTGTAAAAACGGTGTTCCATGGCTGGTTGCAGATCGCCGCAGGAGCAGATTTCAGATGCGCTCGAGCTGGGCGATAGTCCTTTCGTTGGTGATGTTCCCGGTGTTCAGGGTCGAATTTGGTTCGATCAGGATAACCTGGACCTCTTCGTCCGCCACGGGACAGTGCTCGACGCCATGCGGGACGACAATGAATTCCCCTTCACGCACTAGACGTTCACGATCGCGAAACTTCATGCGGAAAGAGCCTTTCACGACGAGAAAGAGTTCGTCTTCCCTGTCGTGATGGTGCCAGAGAAATTCTCCTTTGAACTTGACTGCTTTTACCAGGCAATTGTTGACTTCGCCGATGATGCAGGGCTTGTAGTGCTCGGAAATGAGGTTGAATTTTTCTTTCAAGTTTATCGTGTTCATGCGGCACCTATAGATCGTGAACGATTTGGGTTACAGCAGTGAGAACTCGGCGCGTGGTTTCGGGCTTTGACGTTTCTGAATACACACGCAAAAGATTTTCTGTTCCAGAAGCGCGGACCATCACCCATCCAGCCTCACCGAGGTAAACCTTGATTCCATCCATGTCCTCGCGGCCGACTACCGGCAAATCAAGGATACGATTCAGTTTTCCATTCGAAAAGTGAGCGATGGCTTTTTCCTTTTGCCCCGGCTTCAAATCGAGGTCGACGCGGCCGTAGTGATACTCGCCGAATTCCGCATGGAGCGCAGTCAGCAGTTCTCCCAAGGATTTGCCGTGCCAGGCCATCAATTCCGCGAGGAAGAGCGCGGAGACCGTGGCATCACGCTCCGGCAGGTAGAGGCTGGTGCCAATGCCGCCGCTTTCTTCGCCGCCGATCAAAATGTTCTGTTCGAGCATCAGCTCGCAAATGTATTTGAACCCGATGGGCACTTCATGCAGTTTGCGTCCGAATCTTGTGGCCAGCTTGTCGATGAGCTTCGTGACAGAAAATGTTTTTGCGATGTCGCCGGGGAGGTTGCGGGTTCCCGCCAGGTGCCAGACGAGCATGGCAAAGATCTGGTGAGGGTTGACGAACGAGCCGTCGCGGTCGATGGCCCCGATGCGATCGCCGTCGCCGTCGGCGCAGAAGCCGGCATCATATTTTCCTGCGCGCACGGCCTGACGCAGCGCTTCGATGTGCGGTTCGATGGGCTCCGGATGCACGCCGCCGAAGCGCGGATCGCGCGTGCCGCGAATTTCGTCGCAAGTCATGCCGTTGCGCCGCAAAAGTTCGGGAAGCAAGCCTGCTGCCGATCCGTGCATGGGATCAAATACAAAACGAAACTTCGCATCGCGCAGCCGCTTCCAGTCCACCAGTTTTTCGAGCGCATCGAGGTACGGCGCGCGTGGCTCGAGAGGCTGTATCAAATTCCGGCGTGGCGGCATGGGCGGCACACCCTTCTCCAACACGACTTCGAGCTCTTTTTCGATTTGTGCGACGATTGAGGGAAGAGCACTGCTGCCATAGCTGGCTTTGTACTTAATTCCGTTCCAGCGATAAGGATTGTGGCTGGCGGTGACCACGATACCGCCGGCGGCCCCGCGATTTCGTACCAGATAGGAAATTGCTGGCGTGGGACAGGGCCTGTCCGCCAGCCAGACGGGAGTGCCGCTGGCGCTGATCACTTCGGCGGCTGCAGCGGCCACGCGATCCGCAGCGTAACGGTGGTCGTAGCCGATCAGCACGCCTTTGCGCGCGTCTTCATTGCGCACCACGTAGCGGGCGATGGCATGCGCGACAGTGCGGGCGTTCGCAAAGGTGAAATCATCGGCGATGACGCCCCGCCAGCCGTCGGTTCCAAACTTGATCGAGGACATGAGTGCCGGGAAAAGTATACGCGATGCAAAACATTCCCAAAACAGCCGGATTGGCCTGCTAGAGGAGGTCTTTCCGGCGCTGCGCTTCGAGCCATTTCACGATTTTTCCCACATCTTGGGCACGGTCGCGTGGACAAACCAGCAGCGCATCGGGAGTCTCAACCACGACAAGATCACGGACGCCGATCGCGGCCACGAATTTTGACGGGCTGCACAGAAAGTTGCCTTCCGCATCGAGCGTGTGGCCCTGCCCCGCGAGGACGTTCTCGCCGCTTTTCTTTGCGAGCAATTGATAAACGGCGGCCCAGGAGCCGATATCGCTCCAGCCTACCTCCGCGGGAATCACGAACACACGCGGCGGCCCTTCGATACACGTAGCGGGCTCGAGAACAGCATAGTCCACGGAGATGTTTTGGAGCTTCGGATAGATGGCGCGCAGCTCACGTTCGTAGCCACGCGTTCCAATAAATTCTGCGAGCCTTTCCAGAGCGGCGTGCGTCTTCGGCAGAAAACTCTTCAGATTCTCCAGGAACGTGGAGGCCCGCCAGAAAAACATTCCGGCGTTCCAGTGATAATTTCTGGAAGCAGTGTACTCTTGCGCGAGCTTCAGTTCGGGCTTCTCCGTGAAGCGGCGGACGGCAAAAACCGCGAAGCCTTTGGCTTCGATCGGCTCCCCGCATCTTTCAATGTAGCCAAAACCCGTTTCCGGCCGCGTTGGAGGGATGCCTAGCACCACCATTCGCTCCGGTTCGCTGGCGACGTTGAGCGCGGAGTTCATAATCTCGCGGAACTTCCGCGGTTGCTCGATGTAATGATCGGCGGGGAGCACTGCCATCAACGCGTCGCCGCGCGCGATATTGCGCACGTGAATGGCCGCCAGCCCAATCGCCGCCGCAGTGTTCCTCCCGAGCGGCTCAATCAATACGCGCTTGCGCGTGGCCGTGGGAACCTGCTTGCGAACCGCGCCAGCCTGTTCTGCGTTCGTGACCGTCCAAGTGCGCTCGGCCGGAATCAGTGGCTTCAAGCGCGCGATGGTCTGCTGCAGCATGGTGTCCCTGCCGACAATGTTCAAAAGCTGTTTTGGGGTGCGCGTCCGGCTGCGTGGCCAGAAGCGCGTCCCCCGCCCTCCGGCAAGAATCACTGCGTGCACCATCAGTTTTTCGGTCGCCATCATTAAGCAGCCTTAGTCGAAAATAACTTGTGCCAGTGCCGCCGCCGAAACTCCATTGCGATGTAATTCCGTCCGCAGTACGGGGATATCCGGCACAAAGGTACGGATCAGCGAAGTCGCCGTTTCTGGCAAGACCTCCACGTGTCCTTGTGATGCAGGCGCCAGCCAGCATTCGCCCCGACGATAACGCGCGGCGTTGTCCGGCCAGACAAAGCTACCCGCGCCTTCCAGAATCACGATGAGTTCGAATCTCTCGGGGTTGACTGCGATTTGGCATTTTGCGGAACACTCCCATCGCTCTGTCGCAAAATACCGGCAAGCGGCAAGCAGCGACCTCGTTGCGCCTTCAGTAGAAAGAAGCAACGACGGAACTTTCCCGCTGCCGGGTTTGCCGAACTTCATCACCTGAAGCGCTTTGTCAATATGCAATTCGCGCAGTTTTCCGCGCGCGTCGACGCGTCCGTAATCATAAACGCGGTAGGTTAGATCGGAATACTCCTGGACTTCGCAGACAATTAGATTTGGGCCGATAGAATGAGCCGTACCCGGAGGCACGAAAAAAGTGTCTCCGGTTCGCACCGTATGCGTTTCGAAGAGATCTTCCAATGTGTGCGACACGAGTCCCGCACGGAATCTCTCTTCGTCCACGCCCGGTTTTAGTCCGAGTAGCAATTGCGCGCCGGGCAGCGCGGACACTGCGTGCCACATCTCCGTTTTTCCACGGCCGCCCGCAGTTTGCTCGTGAGCAGCTGCGTAAGCGTCGTCCGGATGGACCTGTAGTGAGAGTTTTTCGGTTGGAAAGATAAATTTGACAAGGAGAGGAAAACTGACTTGGGAGGCGAATCCCCTGCCGCGCCATTCCACGGGCATTTCCGCCCAGGCAGCGCCAAGCGATTTTCCCGCAAATGGCCCGGAAGCGATGCGGCAGTTCACTCCGGTAAGCCAGGCTTCGCCGAGCGGCTCCGTCAAGTTGGTTTTTTCCGGGAAGAGCGGCGCTAACGAGCGCGCTCCCCAGAGGCGCGGGCTGAAAATGGGCTCGATGCGAAACGGTTCCGGCCTCACGGTTTACGCGGCGGCTTCAGCGCGAGAGAAAAAACGTTCGAGGCGGCGCAAGCCTTCCTCGATCCGTTCGATGGAAGTGGCATAAGAAAGGCGCAGATAACCGGGCGCACCAAAGGCCTCCCCGGGTACGACAGCTACATGGGCCCTCTCCAGCAACATTTTCGAGATTTCCGTGCAGGACTTTGCGAGCGCCTGTCTTCCCCCGCCGTTCGAAAGATGCGCCGAAATGTCCGGGAAGGCATAGAACGCGCCGCCCGGCCATTCGCACGTAATGCCGGGAATCGCGCGCAATCCCTCAACGATGCGTTTGCGGCGTTTTTCGTATTCGGCCAGCATGACAGGAACAGTTTCCATCGTGCCGCGCATCGCTTCGAGTGCCGCGTATTGCGCGATGGAGGTGGCGTTGGACGTGGACTGGCTTTGCAGCTTGATGAGCGCCTGGATCAGCGCTTCCGGCCCCAGAGTGTAGCCGATGCGCCAGCCGGTCATCGCGAAAGTTTTCGAAACCGACCCGATGATAATGACGTTTTCCTTGGAGCCTGCAGCGCTGGCGATCGAATACGGCTTGTGCGGCTTGTAGGTGAAGTGCGAATAGCACTCGTCGCCCATCAGCCAAACTTTGTGCTTCTTGCAAACCGCGAGAATGCGTTCGTACTCGTCGGGGGGCACAACGCCTCCCGTCGGATTGCTGGGCGAATTGAGAATCAGCAATTTTGTTCGCGGAGTGATGGCCTTCTCGATGGCCGAAGCCTTCACGCTGAAGCCCTCTTCGGGCTTCGTCTCGACAAAGACCGGTTTTCCGCCCGCATACTTCACGATGTCCGGGAAGCTCACCCAGTACGGCGCGGGGATAATGACTTCGTCGCCTTGCTGGACCAGCACGCTCATCACGTTAAAGATGGAATGCTTGCCGCCGACGCTGACGACGCATTCTTTTGCTTCGAAGGAGGATCCCAGTTCGCGCTTGTGCCAGGCGCAAATCGCTTCGCGCAGCGGCATGATGCCGCCCGCGGGGGTGTATTTTGATTTGTTTTCCTCGATCGCCTTGATCGCGGCTTTCTTGATGTGGTCCGGCGTGGGGAAGTCCGGTTCGCCGGGGCCGAAGTCCGCGATATCCACTCCACGCGCTTTCAGTTTTTCCGCTTCGGAGATCACCGCCGCGGTTGGCGAGATTTGTATACGATTAATGCGGTCCGTTAGTTGCACCTTCGCTCCTCGAAGAAAGTTTCTGGTTCATGATACACGGCAATTCCTTTACGAAACCTTGGCGCGTAAGCGTTGCTCCACCACTTCCGGCACCAGGCCCTTCAGCGACGCGCCGAGCTGCGCAATCTCGCGCACCAGCTTCGAGCTCAAGTAGCTGTACGACAAGCCCGGTAGCATGAAAACCGTCTCAAGCCGTGGCTCAAGTTTCCGGTTCATCAGCGCCATCTGCAATTCATATTCGTAGTCGGAAACGGCGCGAATCCCCCGCAAGATGACACCGGCGCCGCGCTTTCGCGCGTAGTCCACCAGGAGCCCATCGAAAACGTCGATCTCCACGCTCGTCCACTGCTTGGTCACTTCGCGCAGCATTTCAACGCGCTCCTTGACGGAGAATAGCGGCTCTTTTTCAGCGTTCCGCAGCACCGCCACGATCAGCAAATCGAACATCTTCTCGCCGCGCTCGATGAGGTCGAGGTGTCCGTTGGTGACCGGGTCGAACGAACCCGGGTAGATGGCAATCGAAGTTTTCATCGTGGAGTCATCGGCGCCGCGTGTCTCAGTTTATTCTAACCCAGGCAGCGACAACCGCGGCTTGCAAACTTCCTGTGAGGCCAATGTGGATTCTTTTGCCGATGGAAGGAATCTTCTTCGCGGGACGCCGAAGATATGACAGTATGCCAAAGCTCGTGCTACATAGCACTCTGCAGAGATTTGCTAACCTGCGAGGGAGGATTTTCCAGACCATGGCTCAGAATGCGCGGTTGCAAGGACTTGGCATACTCGTTCTTTGCAGTTTGCTGCACCCGGCGATGACTACAGCTCAACAGCCTGCATTGAATCTCATGCCGCTTCCGGCGAACGTGCAGTCCGGAGCAGGAAGCTTGCGGGTGGATTCCACGTTCTCCGTGGCGTTCACCGGATACGCTGAGCCGCGGCTGGAGCGCGCTGGCGAGCGATTCTTGCGGCAACTCGCGCGTCAAACCGGTCTCCCGCTCGCACTCAAGCCCTCCAAGACGGCAAAAGCAACACTCGTAATTCAGACCGATCACGCTAGCAAAGAAATTCAGGAGGTCGGCGAAGATGAATCCTACATTCTTGACGTGAGCACGGCGAGCGGCAGGCTCCGCGCCACGACGCCTCTGGGAACGATGCACGGGCTGCAGGCGTTTCTGCAGCTCGTGGATGTATCGCCTGATGGATTTGCCGCACCGGTAGTCACCATCCAGGACAAGCCCCGCTTTCCTTGGCGTGGTTTGATGATAGATTCCGCTCGCCACTTCATTCCGCTCGATGTCATCCGCCGGAATCTCGACGGCATGGAAGCCGTGAAGATGAACGTTTTCCACTGGCATCTCTCGGAGAACCAGGGCTTTCGCGTTGAGAGCAGGAAATTTCCCAAGCTACAGGAATTGGGCTCGGACGCTCTTTACTACACCCAGGAGGAAATCCGCGACCTGATTGCCTACGCCAGGGACCGCGGAATTCGCGTGGTGCCAGAATTCGATATGCCGGGGCATAGCACCGCGTGGTTCGTTGGACACCCTGAGCTGGCCAGCGGAAAAGGGCCGTACGAAATCGAGCGGAGATGGGGAGTCTTCGATCCGGCGATGGATCCGACGAGCGAAAGGGTCTACAAATTTCTCGATGAATTCATCGGCGAGATGGGCAAAATTTTTCCCGACCACTATTTTCACATTGGCGGCGACGAGGTGAACGGCAAGGAGTGGGACGCTAACCCGAAGATTCAGGCCTTCATGAAGTCGCAGGGGATTAAGAACAACCAAGAACTGCAGGCGTATTTCAGCGGACGGGTCCAGAAGTTGGTGGTGAAGCATGGAAAGGTCGTGATTGGCTGGGACGAAGTGCTCGTGCCCGGCGTGCCGAAAGACATTGTGATTCAGTCGTGGCGGGGGCAAGCTTCGCTCGCGCAAGCGGCGAAACAAGGCTATCGCGGCATTTTGTCGAACGGATACTACCTGGATTTGGGATGGTCTGCGGCGCGGCATTATGCTGTCGATCCGATGAGCGGCGATGCGGCAAATCTCTCCGCTGAGGAACAGCAACGAATTCTGGGCGGTGAATCTTGCATGTGGGCCGAATACGTCAATCCAGAAAATGTAGACTCACGCATCTGGCCCAGGAACGCTGCGATTGCCGAGCGGCTTTGGTCTCCACAGGAAGTTCGCGACCCCGCTTCCATGTATGCGCGGCTGGATTTTGTCAGCACCCGGCTGGAGTGGCTGGGGCTGACCCACCGGACCGTTTCGCGACACATGCTGCAGCGCCTTGCGGGATCCGCATCATCGGCGGAATTTGCCGCGCTCCGTACTCTCACCGATGTCGTCGAACCGGTGAAGGACTACACTCGCGAACGAACCGCACCTGCTGAGCCGACGAGCGCCACACCGATGAATCGCGTCGTGGACGCAGTTCCGCTCGAAAGTGATGCGGGCCGGCGTTTTGGTGAGCTGGTCGATCAATTCGTCGCATCCTCTTGCCATGACGCAGCGGCTGAAGCCCGGCTGCGTGCCCAACTCACCGTTTGGCGTGACAATGGCGCCATCCTCCAGCCCCTCGCGCAGCGCTCTTTCCTGGTCAAAGAAGTTGCAGCCAACTCCCAGGATCTCTCTGCCGTGGGCGCCGCGGGGCTCGCCGCGCTCGACGCCATCGCAAAAGGGCAGCCAGCTCCCGAAGCGTGGAAAGCGCAACAGCTTGCGCTTCTGGAACAGGTGAAAAAGCCCAAAGCGCAGTTGCTGATGATTCCCGCGCCGGCCGTGCAGAAACTCATCGAGGCCGCTTCCGCAGGCGGTGCTTGCTCAAGCCCGAAGTCTTAAGTGTGAATTGCGCTGACTCAGAAGCTGCTCAATTTGATTCCGCGGAATGGTTGTGGCAGACGCCGCTGCCGGAGTCATGAAAGGTCTTCCCCTCTTCCGGGATAAACTCCCACGCGTACTTCCCAGGCGCCAGCGTGAGTTTCAGCACGCCGAATGTGTCCCAGTCACGCGCTTCGCTGTTCGGAGTGGCGAAGCCGAGAAGATCGTGGCTGCGGCCGCCAGTTCCTACGACAATCTCCCGGATCCCATTTACGGGATCGGCTTTGCCCTGGGGGTCCTGCGGCGCGAATCGTTCGTAGGAGTGTTCGTGTCCCGCAAGAACCAGGTCGGCGTGCGCAGCGTACAAGTCTTCCCATAGCTCCCTCAATTCAGGATGCACGGCATGGCTCTTGAACACGCCGCTGCTGAACAGTGCATGATGGCCGTATGCCAGAATGCACGCTGCAGGGTGTTTTGCAAGATCCTCTTTCAGCCACGTCTCCTGCGGTGAACCGGCTGCGCAGCCTCCCAAGGCCTTCGCATCGCAATTCGTATTCAGCACCACAATGTGCCAGTTTCCCAGGTCGTAGCTATAGTAGCCCTTGCCCACTGGCCCCGCCCGCGCCCCCCAATATTGGAAATAGGCTGACGCTGTATGATTCCCATACTCATGATTTCCCAGGGCTGGTTTTGTCCGGTCTTTGAAGCGTCCCCAGGTCGGCTCATAACAATTCTTGAAATCTTCGGCGCTGCCTGTTTCGTAGGCCAGGTCGCCTGCCGCAAAAACCGTGCCAGGAATTTGCTCGATCAGCTTGGCTGTCGCCCGGGCGCCTTCCGGATTCTTGCAACTGGCGATATCGCCCGCTCCCAAAAGTACAAACGTCTTCTCCGCGTGCTTCTTTGTCGACCCGATTTTGGCGCTCTTCAGATGATTGCCTGGCGGAGCCGTTTGCGCTTGCGCCAGGGTCTGTGCCGGAACGAGCAGAATTATCAGGATTGGACCCCAAGCCCACCGGCCTGCCAGTTTTTCTCGTATCCGAATGTATCCGGCCATCCAGCCCCTCCATCGAACGGGTAGGCTACCATGCCAGACTTGTAAACTGTGCAATCGCCGCTCAGCTTGGATTTCAGGCCATTCAAGGCAGCTGGAGACCGTTCGCTGAAATTCTCTGGATATGAGACTACTCTAGTCTTAGTATAAGTTGTTAAAAATACAGGGCTTGTATGGGAATCAGGAACTGCTCTTGGTTGACTTTCGGGGAATGTAGGGATATACTTCATTTGCGACTGATTCGGTCGCATATACCGGAGCCTTTTAGCGAGAAGGTCTATCGAACGATGTTCAAGCTTTCCAAAAAGGCCGATTACGGCCTGATTGCCGTCAAGCACTTGGCGATGCATCGCCAGCAACATGCTTGCAGCGCCAATGAGATTGCTGAGGAATATGGCATCTCCGCGACGCTGATGGCCAAGGTGCTCCAAAAGCTGGCGCATCATTCACTCGTAGTTGCAAAGCATGGTTCCAGCGGGGGCTACCAATTGGCCAAGGAGCCAGGGCAGATTAGCGCTCTCGACGTAATTTCTGCCATCGATGGCCCCGTGCTGATTACTTCCTGCGTCACGAACCATGGGAACTGTGACGCCACAGAGCGCTGCTCCGTCAAAGAGCCGCTGCGCAGGGTGAATGAAAGTATTTTGAATGTATTGAGCACCGTCACGATTTCACAGATGAGCGAAGAGCCCCATGAGCCTGCGCTCGTGGCGTTGTCGGCCCCGGCCCGGTCGGGGTCGCACATGAGTTCGACTTAGGAGAAGAGGGAATATGCCAGTCAAGCTGCCGATTTACATGGACAATCACGCGACCACGCCGGTTGATCCCCGTGTCGTCGATGCCATGCTGCCGTATTTCACCGAGAAATTCGGCAATGCTGCCAGCCGCAACCATTCGTTTGGCTGGGCGGGCGAGGAGGCCGTGGAGACCGCGCGCCAGCAGATCGCTTCGCTGATCAATGCCACGCCAAAGGAAATCATCTTCACGAGCGGCGCGACTGAGTCCGACAATCTGATGATCAAGGGCATCGCGGAAATGTTCCGCGAAAAGGGCAACCACATCATCACCCAAGCCATCGAGCACAAGGCTGTGCTTGATACCTGCAAGAACCTGGAAAAGCACGGTTTTGAAGTTACGTATCTGCCGGTCCAGCGCGACGGCCGCGTGAGCTTGGACGATTTGAAGGCCGCGATTAAGCCCTCGACGATTTTGATCACCATCATGTACGCCAACAATGAAATTGGCGTAATTAACCCCATCGCTGAAATCGGCAAGATTGCCAAGGAGCACGGCATCTTCTTCGCCGTGGACGGTGTTCAGGCGGTAGGCAAGGTTCCGGTCGACGTGCAAAAGGACAACATCGACCTGCTGGCCATCAGCGGCCACAAGATTTATGGGCCGAAGGGCGTCGGCGCTTTGTACGTTCGCCGCCGCAGTCCTCGTGTCCAGCTTTCCGCCATCATTGACGGCGGCGGCCATGAGCGCGGCATGCGCTCCGGCACATTGAACGTGCCTGGGATTGTTGGCCTCGGCAAGGCCTGCGAAATCGCGCAGAAAGAAATGCCGGAAGAAGCGGCGCGTTTGCTTGGTTTGCGTGAACGTCTCCGGAAGGGTCTGGAAGCCAAGCTGGACGAGGTGTTCATCAACGGTTCGATGGAGCACCGCTTGCCGAACAACCTGAACATGAGCTTTGCTTACGTGGAAGGCGAATCGCTTCTCATGGGCATTAACGACATCGCGGTTTCTAGCGGTTCTGCCTGCACTTCGGCAACCCTGGAGCCTAGCTACGTACTCAAAGCATTAGGTGTTGGCGAAGACCTCGCTCACACCTCGATCCGATTCGGCCTCGGCCGTTTCAACACGCAGGAAGAGGTCGACTACGTCATCGACAAGATGGTTCAAGTCGTCACCAAGCTGCGCGAGCTCTCCCCGCTCTACGAAATGGCCAAAGAGGGAATCGATATTTCTAAAGTGAAATGGCAAACAGCCTAAAGGACTGGAAGAAACATGGCAAATGAAGGAACAATTCGCATTCATCGCTCCATCGGCGGCACCGGCGCGGCTTTCCGCGTTACCTTTGTGCCCTACGGCGGAGAAGGAGAAGAGGCCGCCGTCGCCGGCGAGCGCTCTTTCCATGAGCTTCAGCAGGTGCGCGCCTTTCTGAAGATGCTCGGGCTTGGCGCAGAGTTCATCAAGGACGCTCTTCGTCAACTGACGGCGGGTCGTTCAGCTTCCGTGCCGAACGTTTCGCTTACTGACAAGGCAGTCAAGAGCGCAGGTTTCGGTAATCTCGTGAATCTGGCAAGGAGCAATGGCTAATGGCATACAGCGATAAAGTGGTTGATCATTACAACAATCCCCGCAACGTCGGCAGCCTCCCGAAGGAAGACCCCAACGTCGGCACGGGTCTCGTCGGAGCGCCGGAATGCGGCGACGTGATGAAGCTGCAGATGAAGATCAATCCCAATACCCAGGTCATTGAAGAAGCCAAGTTCAAGACCTTCGGTTGCGGGTCGGCCATCGCCAGCTCCTCGCTCGCTACTGAGTGGGTGAAGGGCAAGACGGTCGATGAGGCGCTTTCGATCAAGAACACGGACATCGTGCGCGAGCTCTCGCTCCCGCCCGTTAAGATTCACTGTTCCGTGCTCGCTGAAGACGCCATCAAGGCCGCCATCGGCGACTGGAAGAAAAAGCACGGCGTCGAAGTGCCGGCCCACGAGAAGGCTTCGCACTAATCGTCCTTTGGGGTTGCAGCCGCTCGCTCTGGTTTGTAGGGGCGCAGCATGCTGCGCCCTTGCGTGGCACGATTGAATCGGAAGGGTACTTGAAGCATTTGAACATGGCAACAGAAGTCGCAAGTCCGAACATCGCGAAGATGCACCTCACCGAGCGCGCCGCCCAGAAGATCCGCGCGCTGCTCGAAAAGGAAGGTGTGTCTCCCGAGGTCGGCGGCCTGCGCGTGGGCGTGCAGGGCGGCGGCTGCTCCGGCCTCTCTTACGCCATGAGGCTGGACACGCAAGCGCGTGACCGCGACAAGATCTTCGAGGAATTCGGCGCGCGCCTCTTCGTCGACCCGAAAAGTTTCCTGTATCTGAACGGCACGACGCTTGAGTACGAAGAGACGCTCATGCGCCAGGGATTTGTCTTCCAGAATCCCAATGCGGCGCGCAACTGCGGCTGCGGCAGCTCTTTTACGGCTTAGTAGAACAGGCTTTAGCCTGTTCCCTTGTCGAATGTGGCTTGGGCTGATCCTGACAAGTGGTTGGCAGCCGCACCCGCCAGCCACTTTTTTTGTGCCTTCTGTGGATTTCTTAAAGAGCGTTTCATGAGCGCAGCGTCGACATCAACGACTCAATCAAAGACCATGGATTACTTCGCTATTTTCGGGTTGCCGCGCAAGCTTTGGATCGAAATGACTGCGCTCGAGCAGAAATTCTTGCAACTGAGCTGGAAACTGCATCCCGACAATTTCGTCAACGCCAGCGAGCAGGAACGCGAACTATCGCTCAAGCCCAGCTCTGAATTGAACGACGCCTACCGCACGTTGCGCGACCCTGTCGGTCGCGTTGAATATTTGCTGGGCATCGAAGGCGCGCGCAAGGAAGGCGAGCACAAGCAGCAGGCCCCGCCGGAGCTGCTCGAAGAAGTTTTCGACCTGAACGAATCGCTCGATGAACTCCGCGACGCGAAGTCCTCGGGCGGAGATCTCGCCGCATTGAAGTCGCGCCTCGAAGCCGCCGAAAAAAGCTTTCAGGAAAAACTCGGTGAAGTCGACGCGCAACTTCAAGCCGCCTCGCGCGAATGGGACGCCGCCCTCGAAGCCGACTCCATCACGCGGAAGAAGGTCATGGCCAAGCTGAACGATCTGCTGAATCGCCGCTCTTATATAAGGAATCTGTTAGCCAGCGTTCAAAAGGAGCTTGTGTAGCAAGGGGCTTTAGCCCTCCGGTTTTCATCATGGGCAGAATCGTCGGAATCGATCTCGGCACCACCAACAGCCTCGTCGCATATCTGGATCCGCAGACGGGCCAGCCGAAGTGTATCCCGGGTCCGTATGGCAGCACGCTTTGCCCCTCGGTCGTTAGCCTCGATCCTGGTGGCGGCATAGTTGTCGGTGAACCGGCGCGTCGCCGTCTCCTCACTCAGCCCGAACGCACCATTTATTCCGTCAAGCGCCTGATGGGCCGCGGTCCCGCTGATGTTCAGGATGAGCTGAAGCTGTTTCCGTTCCGCATCGATCCTTCGAGCAAGAACGTCATCCGCGTGAAGCTAGGCGACAAGGTTTTCACGCCGCCGGAAATCTCTGCTTTCATTCTTCGCGAACTGAAGAATTGGGCCGAAGCCCACTTCGGCGAAACCGTTGACCGCGCCGTCATCACCGTCCCCGCCTATTTCAACGACGCCCAGCGCCAGGCCACCAAGGACGCTGGCAAGATCGCCGGCCTTGAAGTTCTCCGCCTCGTCAACGAGCCCACTGCAGCCGCACTCGCCTACGGGCTTCACGAGAAGCAGCGCGGAAAAGTCGCGGTCTACGATCTCGGCGGCGGCACCTTCGACATCTCCATTCTCAAGCTCATTTCCACCAGCGACGGCGACATCTATCAAGTTCTCTCCACCAACGGCGACACCCATCTCGGTGGCGATGACATCGATAATCTTCTGCAAGCTTTTGTCCACGAACTGATTCTCCAGCACGATGAAATTGATTTTTCCCCGCACGGCGAACTAGCCCAGGAGCTTCGCAAAGCGCTGATCGATGTGAAGCATCAACTCTCCGAGAAGGAGACCGCCACTCTTCGTTTTGCGTTGCCAAACGGAAAAGTGTTCGTTCACGAATTCACGCGCGGCGCGCTCGATGCTCTCATTCGCCCCGTGGTCGACCGCACCAGAGGCCCTGTCAAACAGGCCCTTACCGACGCCCAGCTCAAGCCCGCGGACATGGATGAAGTCGTTCTTGTCGGCGGCGCTACGCGTACTCCGCTGATTCGCCGCACCGTGGGGGAATTTTTCGGCCGCAAGCCGCATATCGAATTGAATCCTGACGAAGTCGTGGCGCTCGGCGCAGCTGTGCAAGCCAGCATTCTTGACCACGGCGTCAAGACCATGCTGCTGCTCGACGTCACGCCCCTTTCGCTTGGCATCGAGACTTACGGCGGCGCGGTCGCAAAAATTATTCCGCGCAACTCCACGATTCCCGCCAGCGCCCAGGAGCTATATACCACCGGCGTCGACAACCAGACCGGCATTGACATCCACGTTCTTCAAGGCGAGCGCGAACTGGCCAAGGATTGCCGCTCGTTGGCTCGTTTCACTCTGAAAGTTCCGCCTGCCCACGCCGGCCTGCCGCGCATCGAAGTAAAATTCCTGATTGATGCGAATGGCATTCTCCAGGTCGGTGCCAAGGATCTTCGTACCGGCGATCAGCACTCCATTGAAGTCCAGCCAAGCTACGGCATTAACGATTCAGAAATCGAACGCATGCTCGAGGAATCCATCGAATACGCCGAGCAAGATTTTGCGGAACGCCAGGTCATCGAAGCGCGCACGGAATCTGAATCGATTCTGGCAGCCACCGCTAAAGCTCTGGCAAATCCGCAGTCAGCTGCTTTGTCAGCGGAAGAACGCGCTAAAATCGAAGCAAGTGTCACCGCTTTGCGGGAATCCGTTGCCGGCAGCGACTACAAATTGATTCGCAAACGCATTGACGAACTGAATCACGCAACCGAGCACCTCGCGGAGCTGCTGATGAATTCCGCCGTTTCGACGGCGCTTGAAGGCCGCAAGCTGGCCGAGGTCTAGGGTTTTAGTGGGACAGGCTTCAGCCTGTGCAAACTGTAGCAATTCGCGGCGCGACCCGTTGCAGACAGATTGAGCATCACGGATTGTAACGGCCGCTCTACGCCGCTATCTTTGCTTATGTTGTTTGGGGGAAAGTCATGGGTGGCAGCAATCCGTACATCGAAGAAGTCAAATACAAGCCCGCCACGAAGAAATACAAAGTCACATTTCTTCCCAGCGGCAAAACCATCGAAGTCGACCCGGAGAAAATTCCTTACGGTCACAATGGTCTTCCGGGCAGCATTCTCGACATCTCCGAGGGCATCAAGGCTGGCCTCGACCACGCTTGCGGAGGCGTCTGTGCTTGCTCCACGTGCCATGTCATCTTGAGGGAAGGTCTCGAATCCTGCAACGAAGCCACCGACGCCGAGCTCGACGAGCTGGACGAAGCTCCCGGTATCACCCCGAAGTCGCGCCTCGGCTGCCAGACCGTTCCCGACGGCACCACCGACATCGTCGTTGAAATTCCCGATTGGAACAAGAATTACGCCAAGGAACTCGACCATTGATTCCGTTGTACGGCGGGTTTATCCCGCCATCTTTATCTCTGTGCCCTTAGTGTTAAATCTTTTTTCGGAGTGGACATGCCGCCGACATTCGGTTGGGACAATTTCGAGGACATCGCCATCGGCCTGGCCGACAAATTCCCGGACGTCGATCCTCTCACCGTGCGCTTCACGGACATGCATAAGTGGATCACCGAGCTTCCCGGCTTCTCCGGCGATCCTGCCGCCTCCAACGAAGCCAAGCTCGAAGCCATCCAGATGGCCTGGCACGAAGAATTCCAGGACCGCCAAGCCTGATCAAACCCTTCGCCCGTCACGTCGCGCGGACCCTAAAAATCTGGCATAATCGGTTTGCACGTGGGAGGCTGTCATGAAAAGCATCCCGATCTTTTTGCTTGCCTGTTTTCTCCTCCTGCCAAACTCTGTTTCTCTGGCTCAAGCACAGCAACAGCCTTAACGCGTCCCGGACGGAGGCACACTCGAGGTCCTGATGAGCATTCTTATCCCGTCCTTGCCAAACGCCCCGTTCACCGCCACCGTAAACACGGGATGGATTCGCCAATTGCCGGACGGCAGCACCATTACCCTGAAGAATCACCGCGCCATCGCTCGCGATGCCGCTGGACGTATCTTCCAGGAACGCCGCGCGCTCGTTCCCGATGACGGCAAGGCCCAGTCCGGCGTCACACAAATCGAGATCAGCGACCCGGTCACACACGAACTTTACATTTGCATGCCCCAGGGGCGCACCTGTCAGGTGGAAGTGTTTTCTCCGCCAGAGTCTTTTCCTTACACGCCGACTGCCAAGGCACACGTGGCCCAGGGCTCAACGTCGGAATCGGAGGACCTTGGCACGCAGTCCATCGGTGGGCTCGAGACGGTCGGCACGCGAGAGACGACGATCATCCGTGCCGGCACCATTGGAAACAACAGCCCCCTCCTGTCCAAGCGGGAGTTTTGGTTTTCGCCGAGGCTCGGTGTAAGCCTCATCAGCAAGCGGCAGGATCCCTTGTCCGGCACGCAAAACTTCGAAGTTTCGGACATCACTCTGGGCGAGCCCGACGCCAAACTCTTTGAAGTGCCCAGTGGCTTCAGGATCTTGGACCTCCGCAAGCCGCCCGAACTCACTCCATCTCAGGCCACATCATCGAATTGACCGGGCCCGCTCCCGTTTCGCCGCCAAGCGCTGCATCCGGAGACAACTCTTGAGCAGTTGTGCTTGGCAACGCGTTGTAGGGGCGGGGCTTGCCCCGCCCGCGCTTACCGTAATCTTCTTGTCAGGTAAAACTCTGAGAGCATATAGACCGCTGCAAGTTTCTGCCGCTTTTCTTTTTTCCGCGCTCTCTGGTGAGTAGGGGGGTGCTCCGCAAAATTGGCGTGAGCAAGCCCGGCCGATCTTTGAGCATCCATCGCAAAAAAAGATCACGATCACACGGCCTGCCCGGAAACAGACCATGTGTCGCGCAATCGCTTGTGCATTCCGCTTATTTTTCTTATTCTAGTAACGTTCATCCGCACATCGGTGGCGCTATGGTGCAACGGTTAGCACGTAGCCCTTTCAAGGCTAAAATACGGGTTCGATTCCCGTTAGCGCTACCAATAATCTCCGGCTGATTCCTCTCTTTTTTGTTTATCATGGACCTGAACCACTCGGACTCGTGTTCGCTCTTGCGCTGGCGGACCCGTCGTTGTTTCTGAATTCCAGGAGCCTCCTTGAGCTACGTCGAAAAGCATCTCATCCCAGGTGAATCCATCCAGTACCAGACCAAGCTGCATTGGATTGTCATGCTGGGACATGTGGCCATCGCGGCAGTTTTCGAGCTGCTCGCCATAACATTCCTAGCCGCAGCGTTTTCAAAGCAGGCAGGAGCCAAAAGCATGCCGTCGCGCAGCGCCGAGTATTTGGGTGCTCTCATTTGCTTTCTCGTGGGAGCCGCTCTCTTTTGCATCGGCCTGCTGAAGCGCAATGTCACGGAGATGGCCGTCACCAACAAGAGAGTCATCGTAAAGACCGGCCTCGCGGAACGCCGTACGACCGAAATCCTCCTCTCCAGAATCGAAAGCGTCGTCGTCGACGAGCCCGCCACGGGAAGGATCCTCGGCTACGGAACGGTAATCGTGCGCGGGACCGGTGGCACTCCCGAAGTGTTCCAGAAAATCCAGAATCCTTTGAAATTCAGAGAACAAGTCCAAAGCCAAATTGCCGGTGAACGCAAAGCAAACTGAGCACGCCGCTCATCGAAGAGCGGTTAGTTTTGAACTGGGTCCAAGACGGCGTAGACTGATATTTGCAAGCAAATAGGGAGACATCCATGGCGAATTTGATGCGCACCTCCAACCCGGCGCTTAATGAGAAGGCCTTCAAAGGACAGGTCGCTTTCGGCGAAGCGATGACGCTGCAGGGCACCGTCAACAAGACGGGTTTTCTCCTCCTCTGCGTTGTGGCCACCGCTGCGTGGGCCTGGGGCTTGTCGCATTCTCCAGCACCGGCAGCGGCTGTTCCGTGGATGACGGGCGGCGTTTTCGGTGGCTTCGTCGTCGCGCTGGTTACCATCTTCAAGAAACAATGGGCTCCACTCACGGCCCCAATCTACGCGTTGCTCGAAGGTCTGGCGCTCGGCGGCATTTCCGCGATGTTCGAGCGCACCTACCCGGGCGTCGCGATTCAAGCAGTGGGCCTTACCTTCGGCACTCTTTTCGTGATGCTGCTCGCTTACAAGACCGGCATGATTCGCGCGACGCAGGGTTTTAAACTCGGGGTGATTGCCGCCACCGGCGGTATCGCGCTCCTCTATCTCGTGGAAATGGTTCTAGGCGGTTTCTTTCACATTCAGGTTCCGGCGATCAACGGCAGCGGCGCCGTGGGGATCGGCTTCAGCCTCTTTGTGGTCGTCATCGCGGCTCTGAATCTGGTTCTCGATTTTGACATGATCGAGAGCGGCGTCCAGGGCGGAGCGCCGAAATACATGGAATGGTATGGCGCTTTTGGCCTGATGGTCACGCTGATCTGGTTGTATCTGGAAATCCTCCGCCTGCTGGCCAAGGCGCGCCGCAGATAAGCGAAACACTTGACCCGCAGTCAGTCCATCGCCGAAAAGCCGGTGCTCACAGATCGTTTTGTCGAGGCGCTTGGTTACGCGGCGGAGCTGCATCTCCATCAGCGCCGCAAGGGAAAAGGCCAGCCGTATGTCGGCCACTTGCTCGGCGTTGCGGCCATCGTCATTCAGCACGGCGGCGGCGAAGATGAAGTCATCGCCGCGCTTCTGCATGACGCCGTTGAGGACCAGGGCGGTCTCCCGCGCCTCGATGAAATCCGCGAGAAATTCGGCGATCGTGTGGCCCGCATCGTCGACGGCTGCACGGATTCTTACGAAGTCTCCGGCGAAAAACGGGATTGGGGCGAAAGAAAGCGCGCCTACATCGAAAAGGTCGCGCACGAGCCCGAAGATGTCCGGCTTGTTTCCGCTGCGGACAAACTGGCCAACGCCCGCGAAATCCTTTCCGACTATCGCGTGGAAGGCGACGCTGTTTTCAACCGCTTCACCGGCCGCAAGGACGGCACACTGCAGTACTACCGCTCACTCGTGACTGTATTCCGTAAGGCGGGCACGAACCCGCTCATCGACGAACTCGACCGCGTTGTAACCGAACTCGAGCGCCTGGCCAAGTAAGTACGCGGCGCTGTTTACTTTGCGTCCTGAAACGACGCGCATATCCGATTTAGAATGTCAGCCGCAGGCCTGCTGAAACGCTTCGCGGTTCGCCCAGCGCGGTCCCGGAAAACAAACTCGCAAAGTTAATCACGTTGAGCCGGTTCGCCAGATTGACTGCTTGAATCTGGAGCGCAGCACTCCTCGATTCTTTGTGATAGACCTCTGTTCCCGCCGCGACGTCGAGAGAAAAATTCGGCCGTACGCGCCCGCGAGTCAAATCGACACGATCCAAAATCTGTGGTCCAAATGCAGCCAGGAGATCGCCGATTTTGGCGTTGCCGATATCCGCCGGCAATCCGCTGCCGTACTGCGCACCCATCGCCAGCCACGTGCGCCGCCGCGCCTGGAAGCGCAATCGTGCGCGCAGCGAGTTCCGCTGGTCTTGCGTCACCGCGAACTTGCTCGTATCCGTAAGCGCATTGGCGGCATCGCTTCCAAGGAACAATCCGCCGGTGATTGGCCCTTGCCCGTAGCCGCACTGGTTCGCGTAGCTCAGGTAGCCGGAAAAGCGTCCCCATTGGGGAACTTCCAAGCGGATCTCTTCTCCGAAGATCCGCGCCTTCGTGAACGCAATCGGAAAACTCACGCCCGTATCCAGCAGAACGTCGTCATCGGAATATTGACGAAAATCACGCCGGAAAACGTTGGCATCCAAACGCAGCTTATCAAAGAACGCTTTGGTTACTCCGCCTTCATAAAAATTTCCGCGCCCCGGCCGCACCGGCAATCGCAACACCGAAGGACTGATGGCATCGAGCTGAGGTGAGCTCGCCAGAAGGAGATTCTCGACTGCGGGCGTTTGGAAAATTCGATCGTAGGAAGCGTGAAACAGGAGATTCAGTGCCGGTATGAATCTCGATACACCGATTCTCGGACTCCACGCCCGCTCATGCATGATAAATCCATAATGATCGAATCTTAGCCCAGCGCTTAGGTTCCATTGCCCCAGCCGCAGCTGATCTTGCGCGTACAAGGAAGGCTCAACATCCCATTTCCGCTGGTAGGGAAACGAAAAGTTCAGTTGCGTCCCGGAATCGAATTGAACTGGATCGGTAATCGCGTATTGCAGCGCCTCATGCACCGGACTGAAAATGCTGTCCACGCCTGTTTTCCAATCGTGGTGTCCGAGATGCCCGGCGACGTCGGCTCGCATGTATCCTTCGCGGTAGCCGCGATCCTGCGAAACGATCACGGGCGTGGCGAACGAGTTCGATGTCAGCGATACGCTCGAATCCCTCACGCTTCCCGAAAAACTCAGAAACAAATCAGACGAAATCGTGTGCTGGAAGAAAATTTGCCCGCTCGTCTCCAAATTCTGGATATCCTGCCGCTGGCCGGCTTGCTGCTGCGCGAGTTCGTTTGGCACAAGAAAGCGGACGGCGTTGTGCGTCAAGCTCAACCGCAGGCGGTCGCTCGGCGAAAAGTCCCTCTCGTAGGAAGCGGAGAAACCCGCAGCATTTCCCCTGTTCGTATAATTCGCCAGCACCGGAGGATCGAGGTAGCGCTCGGTATGAAATCCCTCTCCACTCGCCGAAAACCGGCTCGACCCTTGCGCGTACGAAATTCCCGCCGCGCCGTTCAGAGTGGAAAAACTTCCGCCGCCCGCCTCCAGCCGTCCGTGCCATCCTGCGGGAACATCTTTCTTGGTGGTGACTTCGACGATGCCGCCGAGTTTCCGTCCATATTCGGCAGGAAAACTTGCCGTCAACACGCGCAATGATTCCACGTCGTCTGCGTCAAACGAGGGCGCAAATGCCGGCGAACGATTCTGCGTCAGCGGCAGCCCGTCCACCACGAACTGCACGTCGTACTCTGAGCCACGCGGGTGAAGCACTCCGTTGGCCTCGTACACCCATCCCGGCTGTTCGGCCACCAGGTCCAGCAACTCGCGCCCCGGCTGCGCCGCGTCATGCTCTTCGATCGCCTGCCGCCCGATGGAGTACAGCGATCCCGTCGCATAGGGATCCACCAGCGTCGCCGAATCATTCACCTGCACCTGCGTTGTCACCGGCGCGACGCCCAGCGTCACGGTCACCCGCACCGGCACTTCGGAGCGAATTTCAACTAAGTTGCTCCACGGCGCAAATCCTTCGGCGTGCAAACTGAGCCGATAAACTCCAAAGAAAAGATCCTGCGCAACGTAGCGCCCCTCCGGACCGGCAACAAACGCGCGCCGGACTCCGTTGGCCTCGCTGACCAGCTCGCCCGCGGACGACACCGCGACTCCGTGCGGGTCACGTACTTCAAGCCGCAGTTCGCCTCGCAAGCGTTGCGCCCGCGCGGTGACGCCATACAAAACGAGAAGTGCGAGGAGTCCAATAAACCGCGCTGTTTTTATCACAAGCATCTTTGTTTTCTGGCGGACGAGAACAACAACTGCTGCTTCACTCGATTCCTCACGATGCAAGACACGTCGCGCCGCAACGCAAGGCATCTTTTTACGGTAGCATGAGCTCCGTTTTACACCACAACTCCACTCCATTGTACGATGGCAAAATAGCAACACGAGCTCACCATCATTCCTTAAGCCATTTCGCATCTCGGGGTCTTGGAAAATCTCGTTCCTTGCCATTTTCTTTTGCTAGAAAGTCGTCAAAGTCTGGTGCGAAGATGGAGATGGTTCTCCCGGCAATCGAACGACGCCGGACAACACGAGAGACTGCGATGACCCAACGAGCTCCAGGAAATCGAGAGCGACAACTGACAAACATTCATGGGGTCTCCGTCATTTCCTCGGCGGCCGCGACCGGTTCGCGGGTTATTCCGTCCGAGGACGTTGATCGCGCGTTCGGAATGCCAGTCGGTAAACTACGCAGCCGCGCCGGCATCGAATCGCTCGCCTACGTTGCCGAAGACGAAAACGAGCTGACGCTTGCGGCGAAAGCCGCGCAGGAAGCGTTGCGGGCCGCCTCGTGCGGGCCGCAACAGGTGGATTGGATCGTCGCGACCAGCGAAACTCATCACGATTACCCTTCGCTTTCGGCCCAGCTTCATTCCCGGTTGCTGGTCCGTGAAAATTGCGGCGCCCTCGATACCGGCGGCGCTTGCCTCGGTTTGCTCAACGCCCTCGCCGTCGCGCAATCACTGATTGGATCGGGACAGGCCCAGACCGTCGCGGTCGTCACTGCCGACGTGCACAGCCGGACACTCACTCCGGGGCGCGTCGTCGGCGAGTTCGGCGGACTGTTCGGCGACGGCGCCAGCGCTTTTATTCTTCGAAGTGCCGCTCATAACAATTCCAGCAAGGCCTATCGCCTTGGTGAATTTCTCTTCGGTTGCGCAGGCCAGTACGCCGCCGCTATTCAGGTCAGCGATACGAAGGACGGCGCTCTTGAAGTGCAATTTGACGGAGAAGCGCTTTCCCGCGCAGCGATCACGCGCATGGAAAAGGTTCTAACTTCCGTTGAGCTGCGCAGCGGTATCCCGCGCAGCTCCGTAGGCGGTTTTGCGACCCACCAGCCAAACCCCCGCCTCGTGGCGCTTCTTGCGAAGCAGTGCGGTGTTTCGCCGAACACTTTTCCGCCGGTCGCGCGAGTTTCCGGCAATCTTGGCTCATCCACGTGCGGCGCTGCATTGCATGAAGCATTGCGGATTGCCGAGAAGCAATCGCGCGACAATCTCCGGCCGATTTTTCTGGCCTCGCTCGGCCCCGGGCTTCTCTTCGGCGGTGGCTGGCTGACTCCTCGCGATTGAGTTGCCAGTCCTATTTGTGATCGGAGAGAAACAAAAGCCGAACACTCAAATCATTTTTCAAGATCCGGGCCGCATCCGAGCCGTGAAGCTGATGTCCACGGCGGGCACAACGCAACTTTGTAACGGCGGCCAGCCCGGATCGCTAGCTGCATTGCGGCAGGGTCTTGAATCAGTATGTTGTCGCAGACTAGGAACAAACTATTGCGCTGCATTTCGTGATGCTTGACCTTTCCGAGTGAACCGGTTTGGTTCCGTTTCGTTCTGATTTGGAGCCAAAGAGGCGCAGGGCTGTTTCAAATCGGGATTGCCCGATCACAAATTCCGGCGTTGACTTCCCGCGCTTGCCCTCCAATAATCCGCGCATGCCTCGTCCTGATGCCGTTCGCCGGGTCAAGAGCTACTCTGCCGCCGACGGCTACGTCTATCAGTATTATTTTTTCGAAGGGAATCGCGGACAGCGCGGCAGCAATCCCGGCGGTGAATTTACCTATGTAGTTTCCGCCGACCGGCACACGGCGTTCCCCTTCAAAATCTTTGTCATGCAATCCGCATTGCAGGCCTGGGCAAAGCAAAACGGCCGCCCCCTTTCAAGCAGCGAGGAATACGCCGTCGCCAAAATGCGACTCTTTCAGGCTTTCGATGAGGGAGCCGTCCAGGCTCCGGCGGCGAGCCAGCCAGCCCGTGAAGTGATCGTCGATGAATCCAACCTGGAAGAACTGCTCGGGCGGCTGGGAATCTGACCGGGAAGATTTCGATTGGGCGAAACGGCCGTTCCGCACTGAACCAAGTATCAGCCGGCGGCGTCTGGTTAGTTGCAGGCAGAGGATGGCAGTTCGAATCTCGCGCAGGATGGCAAATGCAGGAGCTGGTTCTGGTCCAACCAGGTCGCACCGCCGGCCGCCTTGCGGCCGCCAATGACAACGACCGCTTTGCGGCTGGATATAGCAACGACCGTCCTACGGGCGCGCGTGACAAGGAGGAGGAGCTGGCGCACGAGGCAGCCCAGGCTGACACGCGGCGCGAGTTCGAAGAGCGCCTCGCGGAGTGTGGACCGCTTGCCTATCGCGTGGCGCGCGGCGTCCTGCGAAATACCGCGGATGCAGAAGACGTAGCGCAGGAAACTTTGTTGCGTGCGTACCGGCGGTTCGATCGTTTGCGTGACCGGACGCGGTTCCGTGCGTGGCTCGTGCGAATCGCGTTTCGTTTGGCGCTGGACCGTTTGCGTTCAGGGAAACGGCGCGAACTACGCGACACGGTTTGGTCGCAGCCGGAGCACCAGCCGCCCACGAGGACTGCGGAAGACCTCGCCGCTTCCAAGGAATTGCAGGCGCATCTCGATAACGCTCTTGCGGAATTGCCAGAGAAATTGCGCCTGGTCCTTTTGCTTGCGGCCATGGAAGGCCACACGATCGAGGAAATTGCCGGGATGCTAGGCATTTCTACGGGTACGGTGAAGTCCAGAATTTTTTACGCTCGAAAGCAGTTAGCGGAGAAGTTGCGATGTTATGCGAACACTATAAAGAAGCGTTGATCGAGGCGGCGGCGAGCGACGCCCCGCTACCAGGGGATCTGCGCGCACATCTCGGTGACTGCGGTGCCTGCCGCGCTGCATTCGAGGAGGAACAGGCCCTTTTCGCCTCCATTGATGGCGGCCTGCGCGTGACGGCGAACGCGGAAGTGCCTGCCTCACTTCTGCCGCGCGTCCGCGCCCGCCTTGACGAAACAGAAGCCGGGCCCAACCGGCCTTGGGTGACCAACTGGCTGGTCTTGGCGAGCGCCGCCGTCCTGGTTGGTGCTTTCTTCTCCGCGCGCGCCGTCTGGCGCACCAATGTCGCTCGGAATCCGGTCGTAACCGCGGTGAAACCAAATGTGATATCTCCAGAAAAGCACGAGCCCACCGTTGCTCCTCCAGTGGAGCAGAATTTTGGCTCGCAGCGTCAAGTCGCTGTCGTTAGCAGGCCGTCGGTATACAAGACGGCCATCAGGACAGAATCCAAGCCAGAAGTGCTGGTTCCCAAGGATCAGGAAGTCTTACTCACGGAATATGCGGAACAGTGGCGCGCCCACAAGCACCCTCTGCTTCTAGCGCAGGGGCTCGACGCTACAATTTTGACGCCCTTGCAAGTTGCTCCGATCCAAATTGCCGAGCTTGACGTCAAGCTCTTAGCGGAAGAGAAGTCGCAATGACTTCCGCGGAGACGATTCGCGTTCGACATCGTTCGCATCGCCCAGGAGGAATGCAATGAAGAAATTGTCCTATTTGATTCTGCTCGGAGCGCTCTGCCAGCCCATGGTCCAATTGCGCGCCCAGGAAAAGCCTAAGACCGAAGAGCGCGTCAAGGTTCCAACTCCAGTCAAGGTGCAAATCGTCTTTACCGAGTATGACGGTGACAAAAAAGTTTCCAGCATGCCTTACACCTTCACTGTGATCACCGACGAAAAGGTCGGCGGCAATTACTCAACGAGGCTTCGAACGGGCATCCGTGTTCCCATCGAGACCGAGGGCAAGGACCAGAAGATGACTTATATGGATATCGGATCGAACATCGATTGCGGCATCAGGTCCGAAGACGACGGCCGCTTTCATGTCTATTTGATTTTCGACCGGTCCGCTCTCTATCCCAACAAATCCACCGATGGTGAGCGACTTGTAGCAAACCCGGGTGGCCAGCCGGTTGTCCGTCAATTTCGAACTGACGAAAACCTGATTCTGAAGGATGGGCAAACTTCGGAGAACCTTTTGTCCACTGACCCGATGAACGGCCACACGTTTCGCGTATCTGTCACTATCAACGTACAAAGGTAAGGCAGGACTCCGCTTAACTTTTCGAAAGAATTGTTGCGAGGGCCGCCTTCAAATCCGCGTGCAAAAAGCGGTAACCCAGCTTTTCTAACGCTTGTGGTGTGACGCGCTGGCTGGATAGCAGCAGCGCGTCCGCCATTTCACCCAGCGCGAGGCGCAACGCAAACGCGGGAGCAGGGAAGAGCGCCGGCCGGCGCATCGCCTTTGCAAGAGCTTTGGTGAATTCTGTGTTTTGCAGCGGTTGCGGCGACACAACGTTAATTACGCCCCTTACTGGGGCGGCATTAATAGCGCCCGTTACCGAGGCGACATTTCCGGCGCCCCTCACAGAAGCGTTTTCGATGGCGAATCGCAAAATCGCGATGACGTCTTCGAGTGTCACCCACGACATCCACTGCCGACCGGAGCCCAGTTTTCCCCCGGCGCCAACCTTGAACGGCAGCATCATCTTCGGCAGCGCGCCGCCTTCCCGCGCCAAAATAATCCCAAACCGTGCGAGCACCACGCGGATTCCCAGCCCCTCTGCTTTCAACGCTTCCGCTTCCCATTCCTTCGCCAAGCTTGCTAGAAAGTCCGTGCCTGGCGCGCTCTCCTCGGTCAATATTTCGTCGCCGCGGTCGCCATAAATCCCAATCGCGGACGCCGACACCAGAACGCTGGGCCGCGCATTCATTTTCGCGAGCGCGTTCACCAGCGCGCGAGTCGTGTCGATTCGGCTCGACCGCGAGAGCGTTTTTCTCTGCGTTGTCCATCGCCCTTCGGCGATGGACGCGCCAGCTAAGTTCACCACGGCATCGGCGCCAACACCTGCGCCGCCCAGTTCTCCAGTAGAGGGATTCCACGCCACGGCGAAGCCTTCCTTTGCGCCTTCACCGCCTATGCTTTGCGGCCGCACCAATCGGCACACGGTATGGCCAGCCGCCGCCAAAGCGCTTGTCAGCGCCGTGCCAACCAGCCCTGATGAACCCGTCACCAGAATCTTCATGCAAACCCTCTTCGCTTATAGTCGCTAACAAAGTACCAGCCATTTGCACGCTACGCACCCGGCGCTTCACGGTCAAGCAATTGAATTCTTCAAATACAAGGTCTCGTCCGAAACTTCTGAAGCTTTCGTGGACCGATACGGGTCGAGCGCTGCCCAAAAGGCAACCTACTAGCCCCTTCACACACTGCGGGTTACAATTCCCTTGTGCCACCTGTCTCACAAACGATTCGCGTGACGGTCTTCTTTTTCGGGCGCCTCAAGGACCTCGCCGGCCACGCCGAGGATTCCGCCGAGTTCTCCGATGCCACCACGATCGAGCAACTCTTCGCTCTTTACGCGGCGCGCTATCCTGAGCTCGCAAAGTACCGTTCGTCGGTAGTCGCTTCGCGCAACCAGGAATTCGCCGCCTGGGACACTCCCCTCCGTTCCGGCGACGAGGTTGCGTTTCTTCCGCCTGTGAGCGGCGGCTGACGCATCCCCATGGCGACACTGCCCCACAATGACATCTTTCAGCTGGTGCGAGAACCCATCGACACGGTTGCGCTGGCCGGCGTCGTCCGGGCCCCGGAAGACGGCGCCGTTGTCACTTTTGATGGTTTCGTCCGTAATCAATCGCACAACCGCCCCACCTTGTACCTCGATTACGAAGCCTACGAATCCATGGCTCTTACCAAAATGCGTGAAATCGGCCTTCAGATTCACGAAAAATACCGCATCCATCGCGTCGCCATGGTCCACCGGCTTGGACGCCTCGAAATCGGCGAAACCAGCGTATTTATTGCCGTCAGCGCGCCGCACCGCGCCGCGGCCTTTGACGCTTGCCGTTTCGCCATCGATACGCTCAAGCGGACCGTGCCCATCTGGAAGAAGGAATACTTCGAGGACGGCGCAGTTTGGGCTGACGGCGAAATGCCTCCCGCGCCCGCGGCGACACCGCGCGCGAAACCTGCATCTTAGTTCCCAATGCCGATGACACCCTTTCGTCCCCAGGCTGCATTCCTTCTGGCCGTCCCAGCGCTGCTCTTTGCCGGGGTCGCGTTCGGCCAAGACAAGCCCGACCGTCCCCCTTGGGCGCAGAAGCGCAAGTCTACGACGAGCGCCAACCCAACTTCCAAGCCCGACACCGCCTCCACGTCTACGCCGCCTACCGCTTCGGTTCCGGACGGCGAGCCCGGAAAAACTGTTCAGCCCACGCCCGCAGCTTCGACGGACGAATCTCAGGATGCCGCTGCCCAGCGTGGCCGCATCCGCGTCAACGTGAACCTCGTCAATGTGCTTGTGAGCGTGCTCGACGAAAAGAACCGCCCAGCGCCGGATCTACCGAAGGAAGCTTTCCAACTTTTTGAGGAGGGCGTTGAGCAGAAGATCGACAGATTTGAGCCTGAAACTTCCCAGCCGCTGGACCTGGCCATCATGATCGACTCCAGCATGAGCGCACACAAGGAAATCAGTTTCGAGCAAGAAGCCGCTGCCCACTTTATTCGGCAGGTTTTGCGCCCGGGGGACCGACTTGCCGTTTTCGCGTTTGATGAGAACGTGACGCAGCTCGCAAGTTTTTCCGATAACGTTGCCGAACTGCAGTCGGCGGTCCGTAAGATGCCGGCCGGGGCTGGTACTTCGATCTATGACGCCGTGCTTCTCGGTTCCCGCGCGCTCGAGCGCCGCGGGGATGAGCGCCGCCGAGTGATCATCCTGGTGACCGATGCGGGCGAAACCACCAGCCGAGCGGATTTCGATGCGACCCGCAAGGAGGCCGTGCGATCTAACGCGCTCCTTTACACCATCGTCATCCGCCCGGTGAAAAACGAGAGTGGCCGCAACACCGCCGGTGAGCACGCCCTTGAAACCATGACCGATACGACGGGCGGTGCCATGTTTTATCCCGACACGCCGCAGGAGCTGGGAGCCATCTTCGACCGTATCGACCGCGAGCTACGTACTCAATATCTCCTTGCTTACTATCCCACTCCGCGAGGCCCGGCGAATACTTACCGCTCCATCGTCGTTACGGTCAATCCCGCCAGCTATCAGGTTCGCCACCGAAAGTCTTACCTGAGCGGCCCCCAATAATTGCTCTCCTTTGTTACGTGGGGTACGTGGGGCGCCGTCCCATGCCGTACCGTCTATTTGCGCGTGGAAGAATTCGCAACCTGGGAGTCCAACGTCTCCCGCACTTTTCGCAAGAGCGTCCGCTTCGTAAAAGGTTTTTGGACCAGCAAGGTCCCCTGCGCCAAGACACCCCGATGAATAATGACGTCGTCCGTATACCCGGACATGAACAAAACTCTCAGATTAGGGCGAAGAGAAACCATTTGACTCGCCAGTTCGCGCCCATCCAGCCGGGGCATGACTATGTCCGTTAGCAGGAGGTCGATTTTGCGTTGCATATCCTTTGCGGCTTCCATAGCGTCTTCGACCCCGGAGGATTCCAATACCGTGTATCCGGCGTCCTCCAGCAGTACGCACGTCAGTTCTCGCAGCGCCGGCTCGTCTTCCACTACCAGAACAGTTTCCGTGCCCGTCGCAATTTCTCCCTCGGTCTTCTGGACTGGAGAGACGCCCTCCTCGGTGCGCGGAAAATAAATCTTGAAAGTGGTTCCACGGCCAGGTTCGCTGTAGGCCATGATGTATCCGTTGCTCTGTTTGATGATTCCGTAAACCATCGACAGGCCTAACCCAGTTCCCTTACCTGTTTCCTTGGTCGTGAAGAACGGCTCAAATATATGGGAGAGCGTTTCGGAGTCCATTCCCATGCCTGTGTCACTTACGGCCAGCATTACGTGTGGCCCAGATTTCGCGCCCAAGTGCTGGCGGCCATAAGTGTCATCCAGGTCTGCGTTGGCCGTCTCGATGACCAGCTTTCCCCCGTTGGGCATTTCGTCCCGCGAATTGACCGCCAGGTTCATGAGCACCTGGCTCAACTGCCCGGGATCCGCTTTGATGCGCCCAAGGCCGGGTTCCAACCGGATCGCAAGCTCGATATCTTCTCCAATCACGCGATGGAGCATCTTTTCAATTTCCATGACCGAAGCATTGAGGTCAATGACTGTTGGTTCGATGACCTGCTTGCGGCTGAATGCGAGTAGCTGCATCGTCAGAGCCGCGGCGCGCTCGGCTGCATGCCGGGTTGCTTCCACGCTCTTGCGCAATCGGTCGGATGTGCCTACTTGTTGATCAAGAATGTCGCTATGGCCGAGGATCACACCCAGGAGATTGTTGAAATCGTGAGCTATTCCACCCGCCAGCCGGCCGATGGCCTCCATTTTTTGCGATTGGAGAAGCTGCCTCTCCAGACTCCGGCGTTCTGTAATGTCTTCAGCGAAGACCTCGAAATAAGCGAGCGAATGGTCTTTTTCCAAGACCGGATGCCCCGTCATTTTGACGACGATAGTCTTCCCGTCTTTTCGTCGCCATTCGGCTTCAACTTCTCGAAAATCCTGTTTCTGCCAATAGTCTCCGACCAGCCGCTGGCGGGCTTCCGGATCGCGATAAATATCTTTTTCCACATTGCACCGCATTAGTTCTTCTTCCGACTCGTAACCCAGCATCTTCACGAGAGCCGGGTTCACCTGCAGGAGCCGTCCGTGCAAGGTGACTCGGTAAATTCCGTGCGGCGCGTCGTGAACCAGGGAGCGAAATTGAGACTCCGATTCCATGAGTTTCTCTTCGACTCGTTTTCGGTCGGTTACGTCTCGGGCGATTGCGGAAGCACCAATGATCGTTCCCTCCGCATCCTTCACGGGAGAAATAGTCACAGAGACGTTTATTCGCTGGCCCCCCTTTCGGACCCGCACCGTTTCATAATGTTGGATCCTCTCGTCCTTCTTGAGCCTTTCCAGGATTTGCGGAATCTCGTCGCGTTGTTCGCTTGGCACCAAAATACTAACTGGATGGCCCACGACTTCGCGCGCCGCGTAGCCATAGATTCTCTCCGCACCGGCATTCCAGCTCACGATCTTCCCATCCAGGGTCTTTCCGACGATTGCGTCGTCAGAAGATTCGACAATGGATGCCAGTTGAGATAGTTCTGCTTCCGCGCGTTTGCGGTCGGTGATGTCGTGTGTAACGGAAAGCATGCATTGCCTCCCGTTCATCTCCACGCGCACGGCGGAAACCTGACCGTAACGGATCTCGCCGGACTTGGTTCTGAATCGGAACTCTTCTCCGCTAACTTGGCCTTCTGCCTCCACCCTCTCAAGAGTTGTCCGGTGCGGCTCAGGTTCCACCCACAGATTCAGTTCGCCGGGCGTCTTTCCAAGCACTTCCTCGGCGCTGTAGCCCGTGAGACGCGTAAACCCTTCATTCACTTCCAGGTATCGGCGGTCGGGGAGACTCCGCAGAGTGATGGCATCTGGACTCGAGTGCACCATCTTCGCGTATTTCTCTTCGGATTGACGCAGCAACGCCTCCGCTTTCTCCCGGTCGGAAATGTCGCGCACGATCCCTGTGAAAATGCGCCTCTTTCCGTGAATATGCTCCCCCAAGGAAACTTCAATCGGGAATTCCGTTCCATTGCGGCGCAGCCCTGTCAGTTTGACTGCCGTCCACGGGATATGCTTCTCCCCTGTCTGCAGGTACCGCCCGACGGCTCTTCGGTGCATCTCTCGAAGGTAATCGGGCATCAGCATCGTCACCTCGCGGCCCATCATTTCGGAATCCGCGTATCCGAAAATCCTTTCGGCCGCTTTGTTGACAAAGAGAATTACGCTTTTTTCGTCTATGGTGATGATAGCGTCCGTGGCTGTCTCGGCGACGACGCGGAAGAGTTGTGCGCGTTGAATGGAATCCTTGCGGGAATCAACTGGTCTTGCGCTCTTGGCGTTCCTTGGTCTCGACATAGCCGTTTAATCACCTGGTCCTTGTCACCGCAGACGCTGCGAATCGGCGCAGTTAGGACGAAGGGGTTTCAACCATTAGCAGCGATGGACACAAATGAATGTAGCATGAGAACTTAGAGTTATATGTCCCAGTGGGTAAGAGTTGACGAAAAGTTAAATGAACGAATCGTTTTTGCATGTAGCTAATCGCTCTTCCAAGAGAGGCCGCCTTGTTGCCGGTGGTAAAGTGGAGGGAGGTGTGTTACCGGCAATTCATGCGCGGCGCAGCATCTTCGCCGCAGCTTGGCGACACCTCAACTAATTCAGGATCTGCCGAGTGCCTAAGAACTATCTTGCAGCTGCCATCGAAATCGCCCAGGAAGCAGGGAAAATTCTGATTGAAGAATTGTCGCTCCCCCTCGACATTCGCTACAAAGGGGACGAAGTAGATCTCGTTACACAAGCTGACAAGCGCTCTGAGAGGCTCATCGTCGAGCAGCTCACTAAGCACTTTCCTGATCATGCCATTGCGGCCGAAGAGGGAACGGGACACGAGAGCGCTTCGGCTTCCGAATTCCGCTGGCACGTTGATCCGCTTGACGGCACCACCAACTATGCGCATGGCTATCCCTGTTTCAGCGTTTCCATCGCGCTTGCACAGCGAGAGAGGCTGCTCGCTGGCGTCATCTTCAATCCTTTCTACAACGAACTATTCACGGCTGAGCGCGGCGAAGGCGCCGCGTTCAACGGCAAGAAAGTTCACGTCTCCAAGGTCGGCACGCTTTCGACCAGCCTCCTCTGCACCGGCTTTCCCGTGCGCAACCGTAAAGCGAGCGCGAATCTGCAGTACTACGGCGATTTCACCCAGCGCTCTCACGGAGTGCGCCGTGATGGCTCTGCCGCCTTGGATCTTGCCTCCGTGGCGTGCGGCCGCTTCGACGGATTCTGGGAATTCGGCCTTGCGAAATGGGATACTGCCGCAGGCGTTCTGTTGGTTGAAGAAGCCGGTGGCAAAGTTACGGATTTCGCGGGCAATCCTTACCAGCTCGGAGGCCCCGTCATCCTCGCCACTAATGGGCTGATCCACGAAGAGATACGCGCAGTGGCGCTGGAAATCTCCCGTCGGCCTCTGGCAAGTGGCTGAACAGACCCGTTTGTGTTTCATCCGTTTGCTCTGCGTCGTAGAATGTCGGCTGTGGCGAAAAGCAAAACCAAGAGGCCCGTCAACCCCCCAATTAACGCTCGACCAAACGAGCGATCCAGCGGAAACGACAATCGTTTTGCGGAAGCGGCCGCTCGCCTGACAGAAATTGGAAGAGACTTCTATGCGCGCGGCTGGGTGTTAGGAACGAGCGGAAACTTCAGCGGGGTGACTTCCCGCGAGCCGCTGCGCCTGGTGATCACTTCGACAGGGTTAGACAAGGGAAGCCTCACGCCTGCACAGTTTCTGGAGATAGATGAAGCGGCTGACGTCGTGCGCGGCAATGGCCGCCCATCCGCGGAGGCGCTACTGCATATCGCCATCGCGCGAGGCGTGGACGCCGGCGCGGTCTTGCACACGCATTCCGTTTTCAGCACGGTCCTTTCGGGCTCGCATTCCGCGCAGGGCGGTATCGCACTGGAAGGATTTGAAATGCTCAAAGGGCTCGAAGGTGTGCGAACACACAAGCACCGCGAGTGGTTGCCCATTCTGGAGAATTCACAGGACATGATTGAACTGGGTGAACGCGTTTCGAAAACGCTGCGCGAAAGTCCCGGCATCCACGGTTTCCTTTTAAAGGAGCATGGGCTTTATACTTGGGGTGCGGGCTTGCAGGAAGCCAAGCGCCATGTTGAAATTCTGGAGTTCCTGATGGAAGTTCTGGTTCGCTCAGACGCCGCGCGGAGCGCGTGATTTCCGCGCTGGCCGAAGTTGGAGTTGATTACCGTGGCTGTCCTTCGAATCCCCGATCAAAACCGTTCGCTCGGCGAACACGGCGAAGTGCGCGATTACCTCGCCGGGATTGGCATTGACTACGAACGCTGGGAATCTCCGGCGGACCTCCCTTCGGATGCTTCCGCGGAGCAAGTCTTGAGCGCCTACAGCGGGCAAGTCGAAAAGCTCAAGCGCGAAGGCGGCTATGTCACCGCGGACGTGATCGACGTCGATGCGAATACTCCCGGGCTGGAAGCTATGCTCGCCAAGTTCAACATAGAGCATACGCACGATGAGGACGAAGTCCGTTACATTGTGGCCGGGCGTGGGTTGTTCCACATCCATCCGCAGCAAGGCCCGGTTGTCGCGATTGAGGTGGAAGCTGGCGACTTGATTCGTGTTCCGCGCGGCACGCTTCATTGGTTCGATCTCTGCGGAGACCGCCGCATTCGCGCGATTCGTTTGTTCCAGGACAAGTCCGGCTGGATGCCCCACTACACCAGCAGCGGCGTGGACCGAAATTACGAACCTGTTTGTCTGGGGCCCAGATACATTCCGCCGCAAACCGCGGCCAAGTAACTGGCGTGCCCCTGACCGACGAACCGCAGATTCGCGTCATTCTTCTCGACATCGAAGGCACCACCACCCCCATCAATTTCGTTTATCAAACGCTCTTTCCATACGCCAGCCGAAAGCTGAAATCTTTTCTTAGGGAACGTCGACAAGATACCGAGATTCGCGCGCTGCTTAAAGATTTGCGCGCGCAACACGAACTCGATGAGCGCGCCGGCTTGCAGCCTCCTGCGTGGCCTGGAGCGGAGGAACCACAACTGCGCTCGATCATCGCCTACGGCCAATGGCTGATCGCGCGTGACAGCAAGTGCACGCCGCTGAAATCGCTTCAGGGGAAAATCTGGCAGCAGGGGTTTGCGAGTGGGGAATTGCGCGGTGAAGTGTATCCAGACGTGCCCATTGCTTTCGAGCGATGGCGACGGCAGAAGAGAATAATTTGCATATACTCATCCGGCAGTGTCCTGGCGCAACAACTTCTATTCCGGACGACAGACTCTGGTGACCTGACATCCTATATCACTGCTTTTTTCGACACGCGCGTGGGAGCCAAGTCCGAAATGGCAAGCTACAAGAAAATCGCTGCTTCGCTTTCGCATGTGCCGCAGCAATTTCTGTTCATTTCCGATGCCGTGAAGGAAGTCGAAGCGGCGCAATCCGCGGGAATGCAAGTGCTCCTTTGCGAGCGCAATAGCAGCGCCTCGTCGCCGGCAACCACAGGCGCCGTTATCTCCAACTTCGACAGCGTTCTTGTCGATTAGTTAGTCGTGGGCCGCGTTCCCGGAGTTCTGAATCCTTGCGGAGCGTATTCAGAACTCTTCGCGAGGCTCGGACTGCGAGGAAATTCAAAGGCACCGCTCCTCAATTCTGAGAATGGAATGCTGAGCGAGTGTTGTCGCTTTAGAAATTCAGTACGATTGATCTATAGCCAGTCCAAGGTTTGGGCGAGAGCATGTCCAGAAGAGATTCCATCGCCTGACAGGACAGTTTGTCCGGACGGAGGCCATCGTGTTGAGAAAAATGAGTTTCCTGGCCCTGCTCGCTTGGGTGCTAATCCCTTCGACTCCGGGATATGCCCAAGATCAACCATCGCTGGGTGACGTGGCGCGCCAAGTCCGCAAGGACAAGGAAAAGAACGCCGCGCAACCGAAGAGGGTGATTACCGATGACAATCTTCCTTCGAGCAAGCCTCTCGGAGGGTTGGGCGACCTTGGCAGTTCGAAGAACGCGGGTGACGGAAACGCCATGGCCAGAGGCTCGGAGGCCTTAGACCGGGCCGAGACAGCTTTGAACAAGCTGGATCCCCTGGACCGTGCGACGCTTGCCAAAGCCGCCCTGCTCGACAACGACGTGGATTTTCCGAACCGCCCGCGATGGGAGGATAAATTATATTCGGCAAAGGAACAGTACGTTTCTCATGGCCGCGAACTCTTCCAGCAGATGAGACAGATTATGGCGGACGTGCGGTCTCTGCAATCTTCGCAGGGTGGCCAGAGAAAATTGAGTTCCGACGATCCTCGCGCACAAGAATTGCTGAGAAGACTTCAGGAGATCGTCCAGGATGCGGTCCGCACCGAAAATGCCTATCAATCGGTTGTCATGGAGGGTTGGGACCTGGCCAAACAGGCAAAGCATTAGTTCGGCGGATTATCCCGAATACTGGCTGTAAGGTTTTACTTGGCTTGCCATTCCGCGTAGAGTTTCGTAATCGCCGGGCCGATCGTGAATCCCCAAGCAAAGATAGGAAAGTTCTTAAATTTATCGGGCACTGCGTAGCGGTGCTGCGCTTCTTCAGCCGGAACGCCCGCCTTGTACATTTTCTCTGCTTGCCCGGCAATGTCATCAAACACTTCGCGGAGCGAAGCGACGCCTTCTTGGCCGCAAATCTGGCCGTGGCCCGGAACAAAAAGCGTGTCCTGATCAAATGCGGCGAATTTCTTTAGCGTGTCTCGCCAGCCCGAAATTGTAGCCTTCTCGTCGAAGCACACAGGGTACCAGCCACTGAAGAGCAGGTCGCCGGTGTAGACCACGTTTTGGTTTGGAACCCGCACGATCATGTCCGTTCCGGAATGTCCGGGATAAGACTCGAGCACCGCCATCAGGCCTCCGAGGTCGATGGACATCGGCAGTTTTGCAGGATCAATCGGACGATTCGGCAATCCAAGCACGGTCGCATTTGCAGCTTGGTAGACTCCCGTCACCGCGTTCAGATCGCTCTGGGCGTGTTGCCGCTCCACATCGGACTTGGCTTCTTTGACGCGCTTCTCAAAAGGTCCCAAGGCCGCTTCTTTGTCCACGCCCTGCAGCGGGACATAGCTATCCATGATGCGTTTCGCTGCGGTCGCATGCGCCCACAGCTGCACTCCGTTTGCCCCGTAAAACGAATTTCCCATCGAGTGGTCGAAGTGATAATGCGTGTCCAGAGCGCCCTTCACGGGCACCTGGCTGACCATCCGTAGCGCGTCCATCTGGAACAAAGCGCCCGCCGGCGTTGTGAATCCTTCGATCAGCAGCGCGCTGTCTTTTCCGGCCAGGAAACCCCCATTGCAAATTGTGGTCATGCCCTTCGACGGATCGGAAATTGTGGCGTAAAGCCCGCTCCCAACCTTCCGCACCGAGGCGAAGCCTTTGTCCACAAGTGGAGTCTGCGAGACGCGTGAGTCGCTTGCCAGCTCCGCCGCCAAGGTTGGCAAGGGAATCAGCTTCGCCACAGCATAAAACGCCCCAAAACACGAGGTCTTGGCGAGAAAACGTCGCCTCGAAAACCCGGCCGAATGAACCGATTGGTAATCACTTCCGGCGCCATCCATCTCGCCTCCTTTTCTGGTGAAGTCGAGCATGACTCCTCCGATCGAATCGAGTTGCATTTGTGATGGCTCCCCTTAAGAGGAAATTATTCTAGCAGACCGCTAAAAGGAAGCCGGTTTCTTATTTTTCGAGCCACACCGGCCGCCAAAGAGCTTGCCTTTCACAACACGGCCCCACGGATGCGATGGAAATAGGCAGTCTTCTTTCCGTACCATGAAGCATGTCAGCGAGAACTCTTTCCTGAGTTAATTCCTCCAGAGTCCATCGCTCCTTGAGGGAGGCGCGTCAACATGATCAAAATCAGGGGAACGGTGGCATTGGCAATCGGGCTGTTTCTTGCCCCATCCTGGCAGGCCCAGGAGAACTGGCGGAATGACTGCATTCGGCGGTGTATCTCTCAGCCGACGCAAGGAGATCCGGAAATGCAGAGGCAGGAAATCGTCAGCCTCGAAAGAGAAGCCGGGCGCGCCATTCAATTGGGCAGCGGTACTTTCTTTCATCGCATTTACAGTGATGACTTCACTGGCGCGCTTTCTCATGGCCAGCTCATCAACAAGGAGCAGTGGATTGCGACGATCGAGTCTCCCCTTGTCAAGCGCGAATCGTTCATTGTCTCGGATATTAAAGTCCGGGTTTTTCAGGAGACCGCGGTCGCCACTTGTCTGTGGTCCACACGCTTCATTTTCAAAGGCCAGCACCTCAGCACCCAGTTCCGTACGATACACGTTTATGTCAACACGCCCAATGGCTGGCATGTGGTCTCTGGCCAGACAACCAACCTGCCTCCGGACGTACAGCAGGTGCTGTAGCTAGAGCGCGCATCGCGTTGACGCCCCCTGTAGCGGATGTTACGCTCGCCGTTCGCTTTTCCAAACGCATGCGCGCCGTCGACCTGATCCGCAAGAAACGTGATTCCGGGGAACTTTCCCGCGAAGAAATTAATTTTCTCGTTTCCGGCTATACGCGCGGCGACATTCCTGATTACCAGATGGCCGCGTGGCTGATGGCGGTGTGGATCCGCGGCATGAACCGCTCCGAGCTCGCGGCGCTCACCGAAGTGATGCTGCACTCCGGAGAAGTCCTCAACCATTCCGAAATCCTCGGCAAAAAAGTGGACAAGCACTCCACCGGAGGCATTGGCGACAAAACCTCTCTTATCCTCGCTCCCATCGTGGCAGCCGGCGGCCTGACCGTTCCTATGATCAGCGGCCGCGGCCTCGGCCACACCGGCGGCACACTGGACAAGCTGGAAGCGATTCCCGGCTTCAATGTCAATCTTCCGCTCGGCGAATTTCGCCGCGTCCTCCGCCAATGCGGCATGGGCCTGATTGGGCAGACCGCAGAGATTGCTCCCGCGGACAAGAAAATCTACGCGCTCCGCGACGTTACTTCGACCGTCGAGAATATCGGCCTCATCTGCGCCTCCATTATGAGCAAGAAACTCGCCGAAGGGATCGACGCGCTGGTCCTCGACGTGAAGACAGGTTCCGGCGCCTTCATGAAGAAAGAGGAAGATTCGATCCGCCTCGCGGAAGTCATGGTTGAAACAGGCCAGCGCATGGGCAAGAAAGTCGTCGCGCTGATCACCGGCATGGATCAGCCGCTGGGCCGCATGGCGGGCCATTCGAATGAGGTCGTCGAATCCATCGAAGTCCTCAGAGGACGCGGCCCAGCCGATCTCCGCGACTTGAGCCTCGACCTCTCCTCGTGGATGTTTTATCTCGGCGAGAGAACGAAGACCGTCGAGGAGGGCCGCCGTCTCGCTGAAACCATGATCGCCACCGGCCAGGCACTCGAGAAATTCCGGCAAGGGGTTCGCCTGCAAGGCGGCGATGAACGCATCATTGATGAGCCGGAGCGCCTGCCCATCGCGCGTCTGAATTATCATGTAGCGAGTTCCGGGAGCGGTTTCATCACCGGCACCAACTGCGAGGGGTTCGGCATCGCGCTCGCCATGCTTGGCGGCGGCCGCGAAAAGAAAGAAGACAAGATCGATCATGGTGTAGGTTTGGAATTCCACAAGCGCATCGGCGATCGCGTGGAAGGCGGCGAACCGCTGGCCACGATTCATTACAATAGCGACGCCAAACTTGCCGAAGCGAAAACTCTCATTGCTAGCAGCTATTTCGTTGGCGACGAAGCGCCACAGGAAAAACGGCCACTGGTGCGCCGGATCGTCGGCGCTTAGAACGATTGCGGAGGATGGTTCATGGGAAGATGGACGGGCGTGCTCGGCATGGCCGTGATTCTCGGGTTGGCATGGCTATTCTCCACAAATCGAAGCGCAATTAAGCTCAAGACCATCGCCTGGGGCCTCGGCCTTCAGCTGGCGCTTGGTTTCTTCGTTTTGCGTTCCAGCATGGGCAGTTCTGTGTTTGGATTCCTTGGCGCCGGCGCGAACAAGCTGCTGAGCTTTTCCTACGCGGGGTCCACGTTTGTTTTCGGCGACCTCGGCCTGCCCAAGGAACTCTCCCGTCTTGGCTTTTCGTTTGCCTTCCAGGTGTTGCCCACGATCATTTTTATTGCCGCGTTCTTCGCGGTTCTGTATCACCTCGGTGTGATGCAACTCATCATCCGGGCAGCGGCTTGGATCATGACTCGCGTGATGGGTGCCAGCGGCGCGGAATCCCTTAACGTTGCCGCCAGCATCTTCATGGGCCAGACCGAAGCCCCACTCACCATTCGCCCCTTTCTTCCCAAGCTCACCAAGTCCGAACTCATGGTGGTCATGACCAGCGGGATGGCGCACATTTCTGGCGGCATGATGGCGGGGTACATCCAGGTTGGCGGCGCCGACCCCAAGAATCTTCTGACCGCGGTCATCATGACCGCGCCGGGAACGCTGCTCATGGCCAAGATGCTAGTCCCTGAAACGGAGCAGCCCCTCACCACCGGCCGTGTGGAAATGCCGCCCATGGAAAAAGAAACCAATCTTCTGGGCGCCATCGCTCGGGGCACCAGTGACGGCTTGCATCTCGCGCTCAATGTAGGCGCCATGCTGATCACCTTCATCGCCTTGCTGGCGCTGCTCAACGCCATCATGGGCGGCGTTCACAACTGGCCGCACATGGCCTGGTTCCCGGAAAGCCTGCAAACTGTTTTTGGATGGATGTTCGCGCCTGTTGCCTGGCTGATTGGTGTGCCCTGGCATGACGCCGCTAAAATTGGCAACCTGCTCGGGACCCGCATGGTGATCAATGAATTTGTCGCGTTTAGCCAGCTTGGTCCCATGAAGGGCATGCTCGATCCCCGCACTTTTGCGATCGCCACCTTCGCTCTCTGTGGCTTCGCCAACTTCAGCTCCATCGGTATTCAGATCGGCGGCATCGGCGCGCTTGCACCGGAGCAGCGCAGCCAACTCGCAAGATTCGGCATCCGCGCCATGCTCGCAGGTACCATGGCAAACTTGATGTCGGCTTCCATCGTGGGGATTCTTTCGTGAGCGCGAAAAAAAGCTCCAGGACCAAAACGCCAAGAAAGGCTTCGCCCCGCACAAGTCTTGTTCCGACTGGCGCCCGCGGTGTGGCGGACGGCGAGTTCGAACGCGCGGGCAATGCGGCTGACTTCATTTTTTCTCAAACATCTCTCCGGCCTCGGATTGCGCTCGTTCTTGGTTCCGGGCTTGGCGCATTCGCCGACGGGTTTGCAGGCACCACGAAAATTCCATACGCAAAGATTCCGCATTTTCCCCAATCGACCGCTATTGGCCATGCTGGGAAGCTCGTCATCGGGAAAGTGGGTGCCATTCCCGTCGCCGGTATGCAGGGTCGCGTTCATCTTTACGAGGGATATTCCGCGAAGGATGTTGCGTTTCCCATCCGCGTCTTCGCGCGCATGGGCGTGAAGGCGTTGATCCTAACCAACGCCGCTGGTGGCATCAAAAGGGAATTCTCCCAGGGCCGGCTCGTGGTCATCAGCGATCACATCAATTTGCAGGGCGTCAACCCGCTCACGGGCCCGAACGACGAACGCTTTGGCCTGCGTTTTCACGACATGACCGCGGCATACGACAAGCGCTTCCGCGAAATGACTGTCGACGAGGCAAACCGCCTGGGCCTTGGAATGTACGAGGGGGTGTATGCGGCGCTCCTCGGGCCGAGCTACGAGACGCCCGCGGAGATCCGCTATTTGCGCGCAATTGGTGCGGACCTCGTCGGCATGTCCACGGTTCCGGAAGTGATCGCCGCACGGCACAGCGGCATTCGCGTGCTGGGCATTTCCTGCGTGACGAATGCCGCGGCAGGAATCCTCGATCAGCCGCTCAACCATCTGGAAGTGCTGGAGACAGCCGAGCGCGTCAAGGGTCAATTCATCGGCTTGTTGAAAGCGGTCATTCCGCGAATTGCAGAGGCTGTCGCATAGAATTCTCCGGTGCACCGGGAGGCATATGCGTGAGCGAAAATGAAACCCTGATTTCTGCAGCGAGGCAGGCGAGAGAAAATGCGCATGCTCCGTACTCGAATTTCCGCGTGGGTGCGGCGCTCCGCGCCACTTCCGGAAGAATCTTCGGTGGATGCAACGTCGAGAACGCCACTTATGGCCTCACCGTTTGCGCCGAACGCGTCGCCATTCTCAAAGCCATCAGCGAAGGCGAGCGCGGCTTCAACGCCATTTCCGTCGTGACGGACACCGACACTCTTACACCTCCCTGCGGCGCCTGCCGCCAGTTGATCTGGGAATTCTGCGGCGATGTTCCCGTAATACTGGCGAACCTCAAGGGCAAGACCGAGACCATTTGGATGAAAGATCTCTTTCCCAAACCCTTCGATTCCTCCAATCTATAAGGAAGAGGAAACTCGAAGATGAAGTTCCAAAACTCGTTCTGGCGAAGTTCAGGTGTCCTCGCCGTTCTTGTCCTGGAGTCCCTTCCCCTTCAACCCCTTGTTGCGGCGCAGTCGCCGGCAAAGCACAAGCACGCTCAGAGACCGACGAAACAAAAGTCAGTTGCAGAACCCATCTGGGATTTGGTCATCACAGGCGGTATGGTCGTAACGATGGATAGGCCGCACCGGATTTTTGATAAGGGAATAATAGTCGCGCAAGGCGACCTAATCGTAGCTGTCGAGCCGTCCACTCGAGCAGCCATCGAACAATATGTGCATGCAGCGAAGCAGTTAATCGACGCGAAGGGGAAGCTCGTACTTCCGGGATTCATCAACGGCCACACGCACGCAGCCATGACCTTGCTTCGTGGCCTGAAAGACGACGTGACCCTGGAAGAATGGCTGACGAAATCGATCTTCCCCGCCGAAGCAAAAAACGTGAACGAGGAGTTTGTGCGCTGGGGCACGCGGCTCGCCGCAGCGGAGTTAATCCGCGGCGGCGTCACCACTTTCGCGGACATGTATTACTTTGAGGACGCCGTCGCTGAAGAAACGAAAGCCGCCGGAATGCGCGGAGCGCTGGGCGAGACCATCCTCGATTTTCCCGCCCCAGACAACAAGACCAACGACGCAATGCTCGAATATACGGAGAAATTTCTGAAGCGCTGGCAGGGCGACTCGCTGATCCACGCCGCCGTTGCGCCCCATTCGATCTACACCGATTCCGAGAAAACATTGAAGGATTCTGCCGCGCTCGCAAGGAAGTACAACGCTCCTATCCTCATTCACGTGGGAGAGACTAAGAAAGAATTGAACGATAGCCGCGAGAAAAATGGCACCACGCCCGTGCAGTATCTCGACAAACTTGGAATTCTCGGGCCAGATGTGCTCGCGGCGCATTGCGTCTGGGTCGACCAGACGGACCGCAAGGTCCTGGCGCAACGGCAAGTCGGCTGCGTCCACAATCCTTCCAGCAACATGATGCTGGCGAGCGGCGTTGCTCCCGTTCTCGAAGAGCGCGCCGCAGGCATTGCCGTCGGCCTTGGCACCGATGGCCCAGCCGGAAGCAACAATGATTTGAACTTGATGGAAGAAATGGACCTGGCCGCGAAGCTCCAGAAGATCACCAAAATGGACCCACGAGCGCTAAGCGCGCAAGCAGTTGTCGAAATGGCCACCATTGAAGGAGCGCGGGCCTTGCACATGGACAAAGAAATCGGCTCGCTTGAAACGGGAAAGAAGGCGGATTTGATTCTTATCGGGCTGGACGCGCCAAATGCCGTGCCGATGTACGACGTCTACGCGCAATTGGCCTACACATTGAAGGGCAGTGACGTCGAGACGGTAATTATAGGTGGCCGCGTAGTCATGCGTGACAAGAAGCTCCTCACCGTGGACGAACCCGCGGCGATTGCCAAGGCCAGGGAGTTCAGGATCAAAATTGAGGCTTCGTTGAAGTAAGATAGCAGGAGTTACTCATGCAAAAGAAGTTCGATCCCTCAGGACTTTGCGTAGCAAACTCCACAGCGGAATCGTCTTTCCCTCTTTAGTTCCGTTACATGAACGATTTGCCCACGCACAAAGATGGCCTGTGTGCCTGGCGAAAACGGGGCAGCCACTTCAATCTCAGCTTTCGCGGCATATTCCTTCCTGCTTTTGAAGCACAGTCCGCCCCGGGACATATCCTCGCACGTCACGATATCTTCGCCGAACGTGTAACTCCGGATGCATGCCTTGAAATTCACCTTCGTGCGCACATGCTTGCGCCTGTTTTCGACTCGCGGTGCTGTTTGCAGTGCTGGCGCTGGATCCGCTGGCGCGGGCGGGGGAACCCTGCCGGGCTTCCCTCTTTCTTCAGATTCCAGTGTGGCCGTTTCCAACGCAACCGGTTCCTCGCCCGCGTCGTCAATCGGCCGCCTCCAGTACGTTGACGCCCCGCAGTTCTTGCAGGTGCGAACAATTCCTTCGTTGACGCGGTAAACGTCCGATTCCAGATCGCTCTGTTGCACCATCTCGCGGGTTTTGCAGCCACTGCACTGCAGCATCACGAGGCTGGCCTTTTTCTCGGAGTCCGTCATGCTGGGGAATTGGATGTCCCACAGGTCCGTCTCGGGGTTCAGGAAGGCCACGCCGTAGGTGTAGGTTTTGCCTTGAGCGCCGAGATTGCCCACGACGCGAACCTCGGCTTCTTTGTTGGTGTCAAGCCTGCGGAGGATTAGTTCTTGTTCCGCGGAGAGTGCATATTGCGAAACGATACCTGCTCCGTGGCGGCTGAGCAGGACCGTCTTGGTCTGCTCGGAGAACGTCTTGCCCTCGATGTCGCTGCCCACCAACAGAATTGCGATCTCTCTCGCAATTCGGCCACTGCGACGCATGCCTTCTGGAGGCATTTCCACCCCGCGCTTCCACGATGGTACTTGGATTTCTTGAGCCAAGGCACTCATTTTCAAACACGCCCTGTTTATTTGCTCAATAGTCTACAGTTGGCCTAAACCCATGGTGCAAATCATGCGCTGGACGCATATCCGAACAGCATGAAAAATGAACAATCTTTCATGCCGGGGATAACCGCATTCGCGGTAGAATGCGCCTTCATTTTGTCAAAGGGGGAAAGCCAGGGATCAGGAGCGACGGCGAGCGCCAAGGTTCTCATTTATTGCTTCGGCGGAAGTACTGTCGGAAAGCGTTTGACGCGCGCTTGACCGCGTGCATCAGCGCCATCAGCGCCAACAGCTGCTACCTGGCTACGATTAATCCTTTCATGGACGGGACTGCCGTCCACTTAAAGATTCTCACGGAAACACATGTGTTCGAAGCGCCCGCGACGATCGTCTATTCACCTACCCATCTCGGGATGGGATTGATGTTTGGACATCTCCTGCCAAAATCTCAGGATGTGCTGCAAAACTGGCTTCCCGCAAGCTAAGAGCAGCGGGCATTCACTCCGACAACGACTGGCCAAAGGGACTCCTTGCTGTCGCAAGGAATCGCCCAGCTATTCCTTATCAGACTTGCGGACCGCCGGTTTGCGCTTGTCCTGAACCGCCCCAGCATCTTTTGCCACGGGCATTGACAAATCGCGCACCGCAGCCAGTTGGACGGTTGCTCCCGAACCAGCATTTTGAGTCTTGGCCTGGTACGAAGCCAATGCCTGCGCCGGCTTCGCTTTGGGCGTCACTGGCGTTCGCGCAGCAACCTCCCACGGGTCTGTGCCATCGAAATGATCGGGATTCACTTCCGATTGTGCCTTGCAGGCCGGGGAGAACAACAGTAAGCCCCCGAAACCTACCAGCAGGACCGGTAACTTTAACAAACTAAACGGTTTCACAGGTGCCTCCAATTCAGCTTGCTCCCACAAACCCAGGGGTTGCGGCTCCAGAGAGGAGTCTATGGAATACAATTCTCTGAATTGAGCTGATTCTCTCGTTCGCTTCAGGTGGAGTCGATAGACCGGCGGTACCATCGTGTATCCGGTTCGTCAACATCAAAAACCGGAAGACTAGGGGTATAGAATCTATAGCAATACCGGTCCCGCGGAGTTACAATGCCCTTGTCGCTCCCACCCCGACATCCATTCACATAATTCCCACAGCTCGGTCGGGTGTCCCATGGAAGCAGTCTCGCGTCGTGTCGAAGAACGCTCTCCTCTTTCCGTACGCGTGGATCTCTGTAGCCTTGACGTTCGCCATCGTACCCACGAGGGCCTGACGGACAACGTGAGCACCCATGGCGCGCGTGTGGTTTCGAACAATCCCCTCCGGCTCAATGAGCGGCTGAACCTGTGGTCGTTGCCGGGGGATTTCCGGGCTCGGGCCCGTGTCGTTTATTGTGAGCCTCTGGGGCACAATTCCTTCGCCATTGGTCTGCAGCTGCTCGCCACTACTGGTCATTGGAAATAGCTCTCCAACAACGAGCTTTAAGTGGCCGTTCTTTCAGAAGAAATCCTTGAAAATTAGCGCGAAAGTGCCAATAGTGATTCGTTGAGCTTGGTCAAGTCAGAGTCGAGACGGTAGTAGCCCGGCCGCCAGCCTGCGGGCGCTTCACCGGTAGGAAGGTTGAGCACCGCAAAATCTTTGGCCGCTCCCTGCTCGCTCCCCAACTTTGGGAACTGATCTCCTACGTACGTGGCAGGGTGCTGGCTCACTACTCTTTCACACTCATGGATGGATAGGACAGCGCGAAGCATGCCTTGATTCTTGGCGTGAGGTTGGCAAAAGTAAAGGGTAGGCATACTTGGGAATCATCGGTCAATCTGTGGAAAACACGAATAGTACTTTCGACCCACGGCCCGACGTTCATTAGAGGACGCTCATAAGCGTCCCCGCACACATAATCAACCATGTTTTCAAAGACTTACAAAGATTTTCTGTGTTTTCTCACGCTGTGCACGGTAACCAAATAGAAGCTTCCGAAAATTAATCCCGTCGCAGTGATTAATTCCATGGCCTCAGTTCGGAGCGGACTCCGAAGTAGACGGCGGCACATTGTCTGCCGAAAACCGGTTCGGTCTGGGACGATATCCGTTCCTCGTCCGGACGTGATACTTCTTCAAGCGGTCGCCTACGAGTTGTACTTTGATGGAGCGCCATCCGCGATTGGGATTCGGCTTGGGATAATAGCTGAACGAATAAAGATGCGCCAAATCGTCTCGGATAGAGGCAAACGCTTTCTTTTCATCCCGCCAACTCTTGGCAAAATAGGCCTTGCCGCCAGTGGCCGCGCTCATACGGTCAAAAACAGCGGTTGAAACGGGCTCAAGCTGCGCCTCCGTCGTGCTTATCATGTAGATCGGTATGCCCGCTGATTGGGCCAGCTCGGCGACATCTTCAGGGGGCACCATGCTCGAATTGTCGGGGCCGTTCGAGAACACTACGATCACCTTTCTTCCCGGACGCTGGCCGGCGTCTTGCACAGTCAACAACAACGAGTTATAGAGCGCCGCATCGTCCCCAGCCACGCTCGTGCGCACGCCGCGCACAACTTCTGACCGATCGGAGGTCAAAGCCGCGGCCCGGTAAAGGTCGCGGCTGTACGAATAGAAGGCTACTTTGTCCGCTCTTTCCAGAGAGCGAACAAAATCGGCGATGGCATCTTGCGCGAAGACGAAGCCCCGGTACATGTAATTGCTGGTATCGAACAAAATGAAGACATTAGCGCCGGTAACGGCCGAACTGAGCGTTTCGGGAGGGTCTTCAAGTGAAGAGCCTGACGCCGACTCTTGCGCGCGAGCACGCCCTAGCGCGGAGGCAGACTCATCCGCGCCGTTCTTGCTACTGGCTGTAGTAATGTCCAGTAATCTGGTTGTAGGGCCATTCCCTTCTTCAAACGTGGCAATGTTCTGCGGAATGCCATCTTCGGTGATCGCGAAATCCTGAGGGTGAAGACCGGTTACATAGTTGCCCTTATTGTTGGTCACGGCCACATTCAACTGCACCAGATTGACCACAACGCGAAGGCGCGTCTCGTCTTGCTGCGCACCGCTCCGAAACGTGCCGAGAGGCACCAGTCCTAAGAGAAGTGTCAAGATCAACAGATATCGTTTTTCCATCGGTTTGTATTCCATATTGCACCGTGTTGTTTTTCCCGGCAGTAACGGTCCGGTGAAAATTGAGCCAGCAGAACTGCTCTAGGGCTGGGAAAAACTGGCATCCCTTGACAACGCAACGATCTTGCCCTGCCGGAACTCTTCACCGGTTTCTCGAGCGGCGCGCAGCAGCGCCGGCCAATCCGCGAAATCAGTGGCAAAAATCTTCTCGACCATGCGGCGCGTGAGTTCGGGAACCAGCCGGTTTAGCATCACCGGTGAATAGCCCTTTTCGTCGGCCAGGCGGGCCCAGTATAGGTTATTGGAATCCCAGGTCTCGGCCAGCATGCGGCTGGAATAGCCCATGAAAACCGGGGATGGCGGCACATTCAGCAGCTCACGCGCGTAACTCTGCGCCAACACCCGATGCGGCACTCCGAAGTCTCGCGACAACCGTTCCCAGTTGACTTCGTCGGGATAGCTCTTAAAGAGAGTTGCAAGCTCCTCACCGGCTGGTCCGAAGGCATTGGGCTCTTGCGGAAATCTTTGTTGATATTCAGCCGTCAGATAAAAAGTGTCCGCAGGCGTCAGCTGCAAAAGCACTTCGGGTAAGTGCCTTGTACGCAGGGCCTGCTCCACTCTTTCGGCGCGCTGCGGAATCATACGATCGGTCAGGATATTCATGACCTTATTCCGCACTTCGTCATTCTCAGCGGCAGCGGCCAAAAGCTCCTCGCCGCACTGTTGGTACAGGCGGACAGCGTGAAGCTCATTCTGGTTTACGTTCCACCATCGGGGCACGACGGCGTTGGTCAGAAGGCCAGGCACCAACTCTCGCCAGATCAGGGCCTGCACGTTTTGCGGCGCGATGAAATCCTGCTCCGCAGTGGCAAGGATGTAAGGTAAATCGGCAAGCGATCCGACCAGGTGTGCGCCGCCGCCCGCGGGGGAGCCCGCGCCGAACAACTGAGGCGCTTGCCAAAGTCGTTCCAGGCCGATGACACTCTCTCCCGCAAAATCATGCGATCGAACGAAAAGGGGATTATGGTGCAGAATTTGGGCGCCGGGAGGCTCATAGTAGGCGTAATTGAGCCCTACGAGCGTGTCTCGCAAAAAGGGGGCGAGCTGGCCACGGGCCTCCGCCAATTGTTGGGAAGAACTTGGCGACTTAATGATCTTCGCCAGGTTCGTGCGCATCTGCAATTCCGTATGACGGTTGTTGTAAATCCCCGCGGCCCACTCATCTCTTTCGCTATTTCGAAAGATCGGTTGGGGCATCTCGAATTCTCTAAGTTCCCCGGCCAAAGGAAGCAGGTTATTGCCTGAGACGGTTCCTTGCGCGACTTCACCCAGGCCCTCACCCAGGGTTATGAGCGTGTCGAGGGAAACCAGGCGCTGCCCATCCAAAACGGATCGGATTCTGTTGGCGATCAGTTCATGCATGCGCTGGGCTTCCGCAGCTGACTGCTGGGGACCCGCAAGCAAATTGACGATTTTGTCTTGAGAAACGTCGGCTTTGCGGGTTGCGGCGAGCAGCAGCTCTTTGAGGGCAGTGCGGCCTGCATCGAAAAGCTGCGTTGAAGAGCCGATCTTGCCAAACGGCCTGATCGACCTTTGCCAGGAATCGTTCAGAGCGGCGCTAGGTATTTCACCTTGACGCGCCAATATCTGCCAGAGTCCGACGCTGGCCTGAAAGGTCCCGAGGGCATTGCCCCGTAGGGTGTTCTTGGGAATACCGTTAAGGTTAGTTACAACCTGGAGAAAAGCGACGATGGAAGCATCGTCCAACTCTGGGAATTCTGAAAAGACCACATACTGGTCGCTGAACTCAGGGAACTTGTCGGCTAGCAAGGCTACCGTTTCAGGTTTAAGGCGATGCTCCGGAGAGCGTCTGCCGTCGAGTTCGCTAAGCATCAAATAGCTTTGCAACGGACCCGTTTCTGTGGGCTCGCGAGAAATCGCGAGCAGGGCATCCAGCAATTGACCTGGGTGCTCCCAGTGTGCGGCCCTGCGGCCCCAGTCGCGAATAGTTTTCGAATCCGTCTTTTGTCGAAAGACTTTCTTCCATACTTCGAGGTTTCCTGGAACGTATAGATCGCCGTTCGGCCCCCACCGAAGCCGGGTCACTAGAAGAAACAGGCCTGCGTCCCGCCGAAACACACCGCTCCCGGCATTGGAAGAGTCTTTTCCGCGGAACGCCTCATAGAAATGACGCAGCCGGCCAGCCTCGGTGAAACGAGTTTGCTGTGACGGAGGTGCACTCGACAGGTCGTCAAAATATGCGGCAAGCCAGCCGCTGTCTTTCGCGAACAATTTAGGGATGAAATCTCCCGGCGAGTCAGGACTCGCTCCGACCAATTCCTTCCAGGCGAGCCCCGCGGCTGATCCTCCAGGCACAACCACTCGTCCAGATCGAACGCAGATGTGGCTGCCGAAGAAATCCAGGGCTGCAGCTTGCGGAACCATTTTTTTTAGCACGCGCGATTGCCGCAAGGCAGATAAAGTCTCGGCATCCATTCGCGCCATCGCCCAGTAGAAGCGCGCCAACTCCGGATCGGCTAGGAGCAGGTCCACTGCATCAACCTTTTTTCCTTCCTTGGTCCAGTCGATCTCCACCGGCGGCGCAGGTACGTGCGACATCGAGTAGGGGTACGCGAAAGCCCGGCCCTCTTGGAGACTCTTTTCAAGGTCCGGTAAGGGGAATCCAGAGTCGATAGTGAGAAATGCTCTTTGTGGGTCGGCGGTCTCCAAAAAAGTGCTGCGCTGCCCGCAATCGGCCCGCGTTCGATAACCCAGGATTTTCAGCAGAGGTTTCGCCTCTTCGCAAGTAGAGACATGAATGACGCCATCGGGACCTGCTATAACCGTCAATTCTCGCGCCTGCTGCACATAGCGGGTCAAGAGAATAAGAAATTCCGAGGGCCGGCCCTTGGGAAACTGCCCCTGATAGCCCAGTATGTATACGTTGCGAGCCAGCAAAGGCATAACTTCTTCAGGGGAGACCTTCTGGCTGATCCCCGCCATCCGTAAGAAGGAGCGCAACGGACCTGGAATCGTGAGATCCGCCTTGGCGTCCTCCGATGGCAAAGAATCCGAGGGCTTGGCACACCGAACGGCAGGAGGGAAGCACGAACCCACGCAAAGAGTTACGGCCAGAATGCCGGCAAGGCGAAAGAGAGACTTAGCGCATGGCCCTCCCGGTAAATGAGTTAAGAGGATTGTGCAGGCCCTCAAGATTTCCTCCCCGAAGCGGGATCGAGCCTAAACGAGACACTTGAGCCGCAGAAAGAAGATTTGGACCCAACGAAACCAAATCTAAGACGCGAACCCGCGACGACTAATCGCCTTTCACGACGAAGTTCACAACGAACTGAGTGGACTCATGCGAGCCATGCACCGCGCAGGGGATGGTGGCATTCCTCAACATCAAGCACACACGCAGTAAACCCGTCCTTCCTCGCACTATTTATGCTGTAACTGCGCTTATGTCAAACGGAAATTGTGAATAGTACGTTTTTGCCGTGTTAAACGAAGTGTTTGTCGCTTTTGGAGACTTTCTTCAAGGAGAGCTGTGGCCCGCGCACTGCAGAACCCCAAGGTATGCGCTCCAGGGACCCACGGTTTTCCGGTATTGGTGAGCCATCACCCTTGAGATTTGGTGCAGATGAGTTAAGTCATGTGCTGCCCAGGTCGCCAGCAACGCTGACAGAGTGACTTCCCCTAGGGAAGGATGCCGCCCGCGGCGCTCGAGGTCCTCTTGCCGCAGATTCAATGCGCGCAGTTCGCCCAGGTTTTCTGACCGCAAATCGGAAAATTCATCCAGTAACTGTCCTAGCGACTTACCTTGACTCTCTCGTTCTTGTCCCCAGCGATCAAAAGGCTCAAACGTTTTCGTTTCACCAAATTTCAGCACCATCCGCACTCGTGGCATCCAGTCGGCGCGTTCGCAATGAATCAAGTGGCCGACGACATCGAACGCGCTCCACGTGTTTTCACCTTCATTTCGGGACGTCCATGTTTCCGGTAGATCTCGGAGCAGCGCATTGAGAGTAGCGGGCGTGCGAGTGAGAAGCGATATTGTGTCCTGCAGGTTATGTTCCATCATGTCCTCAAAGATGCAGCATTTCCGAGGCCGCCAGTGCATAGATCGCGGCGCAATCGATTATCTTTCGCAGATCCACGTATTCGTTTGGTCCGTGTGCAACTGAGAGCATCCCGGGGCCATAAGCATAAGCCGGAACGCTTTCCGCCGCGTAGAAGCGAGTCTCGAGCAGCCCGGGGCACATCTCAAACCGCGGCGCTACGCCGGTAACTGTTCGGACGCTGCGTGCCAGCGCACTCCCGAGCGCCTCTTCCTCAGAGCACGCCGAGGATCGTCCTTCTTGCAATATCTGCCATTCGAGTCGAAGACCTTCGCGCTTACAACTTTCCAGCGTGGCGATTATCCTCGACTTTTCCTCTTCCATGTTTTCCTCTGGATTGATTCGCCGGTCGATGGTGAACCAGCACTCCTCCGGCACGACGTTGAAGTTTGTCCCCCCGCCGCTTTCTCCTCCCAGCATCAGGATGGAACGCCGTGCCTGATCTGCCCCGATGTTGTATCCGGTGGTTTTCTGCTCCACTTCTCGCTTCAGCTCCTGTACCCGTTCAACAACTTGAACCATACGCTCGAATGCATTCTCGCCTTGATGCTGCAAACCAACATGCGCGGACTTCCCTAGCACGCGGACGCGTAGCGAGATCGCCCCGCGATTCGCGTTCCACACCACGCCGCTGGTCGGCTCCGCCAAAAGCATCCCGATCCCCCCGCGGCCCAATCGTCCTCGTGCCGCCAGCCACGCGGAGCCGCCTTCGCCTCCCGTCTCTTCATTGGGAACCAGCGTCAAAGCAATTTGCCCGTTCAGCTCGGCGCCGCATTCTTTCAGCGCGAGAATCGCGTAGAGCATGGCCACAATCCCGCCCTTCATATCGCACGACCCACGGCCAAACAAAAAATGGTCTTTCCGCGAAGGCTGGAATTGTTCCCTTGATTGCGCAGGAACTACATCGTAATGCCCATGAAAGTAGAGAACGCGTTCACCCTGCCCATGGCTTGCAATCAAACAGACAGGGCCATCGTCCGTGCCCTCTTTTGCCCCGTCAGCCTCCAGCCGCTCGCATTCGAGGCCATATTGGCGCAATCGTTTTTCAAGAAAATCGGCGCACACACGATAATTTCTAGCCGGTGGGTTCTCCGTGGGTATCGCGACCAACTCGGCCAACAACGCAGTCATTTCCTCCTCCCGCTGCCGGAGCCATTCCATCGGGAGGCTGCCTTTTGCCTCAGCTTCGCGCACTCGTTTGTTCATGCCCAGCATGCTAGGAATCCAAGCGTCTGACGCCAAGCTCCATTTTGGTGCCGGCGGCCTGGAGAGGAATTTCTATGCGACTCTTCCCCTAGGGAGCAATCGATTGCATTAGCGTTCAACGGCTGTGGTAGGCTGTGCCGCAATGCAACTCTCAAGCGGAGATGGCGCGTGATCATCGGCACAAACGCCTTCCCGGTACTTCGCTGGGTCGCGCTGCTTTGGACGATTGTCTGGCTGCCCGCCTATATTCGATTCTGGGGCTGGGCCAATCTGCTGCATTTGTGCGACGTCGCCGTAATTCTTAGTTGCGCGGGTTTGTGGTGGGGAAGTTCCTTGTTGATTTCCAGCCAGGCCGTCAGTTCGCTGGCAGCGGGACTCCTGTGGTCCATTGACGTTGGGTGGCGCCTCATTACCGGACGTTTTCTCGTCGGCGGTACCGAATACATGTGGGACACGCGCGTGCCAGTCTGGGTCCGCCTGCTTTCCAGCTTTCACCTTGCTCTTCCCCTGGCGCTTCTCTGGGCCATGCGCAAAATTGGATACGACCGTCGCGCTCTCGCATTGCAGGCCGCCATCGCCGCTGCACTTTTCATCGCCTCGCGGTTTCTGCCCGCGGGCTTCAATATGAACTATGTCTATGACGATCCTCTCTTTCATCGCTCCTGGGGACCGGCTCCCGCGCATCTCGTGGTGATTTTTGTTGGAGCAGTTGCGCTGCTGTACTGGCCGACACACCTTGTCTTAGGCTGGCTATTTCCCGTCGCTAGCATTGCCAGGTAATGGGAAGGAGCAGGTGAGCCTGGAGCGGGAGAAAATGAGCGCCGACAACAATCGAGAAAAATATCTCGCCATGCTGAAGACTGCTGTCGAAGAAGCGCGTCTCGGGCTCAAGGAAGGAGGAATTCCCATCGGCGCCGCGCTATTCGAACGCAGCGGAAAACTCTTGGGTCGTGGCCACAACCGCAGAGTGCAAGAAGGCGATCCTTCCGCGCATGGTGAGACGGATGCTTTTCGCAAAGCAGGGCGACAGCGAAGTTATGGCGACAAAATCATGATAACCACGCTTGCCCCCTGCTGGTATTGCAGCGGCTTGATCCGTCAGTTTGGCATCGGCACGGTGGTCGTCGGCGAATCCGTGAATTTTCGCGGCGGCATCGACTGGCTCCGCGAAAACGGAACCGAAGTCTTCGACGCCCATTCGAACGAATGCGTACAAATGCTGGCGAAGTACATTGCGGATCACCCCGAAATTTGGAACGAAGATATCGGCGTTGACTGAAAAATGCAGTCCGAGCCATCAGAAAAAATTTATGGGCGTTGAATTGGCTGAACATTTCAACCTGGCGTCTCACTTTTTGGATGCGCCGGCGGCGCTGCACGCCGAAAGAACCGCCATCGTTGGCGATCCGCGCGAAGTAACTTACGGCGAGCTTGCGGCGCTCGCGAATCGTGCTGGGAATGCACTGCTTTCGCAGGGCGTTTCCCGTGGCGACCGCGTTTTGCTCGCGCTGCCGGATTCAGCCGAGTTTGTGGCCGCTTTTTTTGGCGCCGCGAAAATCGGCGCAATCGCCGTGCCGGTGAATCCTTTCGCGCGCTCCTCCGATTACATTCATTACCTGGAAAACAGCGAGCCGCGTGCCGCGATCGTGCATTCCGAATCGCTTGCGGAATTTTTGCCGGCTTCGAGCGTGCGCCCGCAAATTCCCATTGTCGTCGTGGGCGAGCAAAAAATCGATTCGCATGGCGTGTCTTTCGCGAAGTGGAGTGCTTGGACGGTCGCGGCCAGCGAGCAACTCTCTGCAGCGGACACTTCGCCGAGCGATCCGGCGTTTATGCTTTATACTTCCGGCAGCGGAGGCACGCCCAAAGCCGCGGTGCATCGCCACGCGGACTCGCTGGTCGCCAGCAGAAATTACGCGCAAAACGTTCTTGGTCTGACCGCGGACGATTTGACATTTTCCGTTTCCAAATTATTTTTTGCGTACGGCCTGGGAAACGGAATGTATTTCCCGCTTTCCGCCGGCGCCCGGATGATGCTGAATCCGGAGCGCACCAGCGTGCCGCATGTGATTGATTTGGTGGCGCGGCACCGGCCGACATTTTTTTTCGCCGTGCCGACTTTTTATTCCGCGGTGTTGCGGGAAGCCGAACGATCAGGCCGCGGCGTGGATTTCTCTTCGGTACGAAAATGCGTTTCTGCCGGGGAAACATTGCCGGCTGAAATTTTCAACGCGTGGAAGCGGCAATTTGGTATCGAAATCCTCGACGGAATCGGTTCTACTGAAATGTTGCACATTTTCATTTCAAGCGTTCCTGGAAAATGCAAGCCGGGCAGTTGCGGTTTTCCCGTGCCGGGCTACGAAGTCAAAATCGTGGACGACAGCGGAGAACCGGTGCGCGACGGCGACATTGGAAATCTCTGGGTGCGTGGCGCGAGCGCGTTTGCGGAATATTGGCGGATTCCCGAATTGACGGCGCGCACCAAGCGCGAGGATTGGGTGGTGACCGGCGACAAATTCTTCTCTGACTCCGACGGCTACTACCACTACTGCGGGCGCGCGGACGATATGCTGAAGGTCGCGGGCATGTGGGTTTCTCCGATGGAAGTGGAGAACGCACTGCTCGGGCATCCGCATGTCGCGGAAGCCGCGGTGGTCGGCACGACCGACGAGCGCGGACTTTCGTATTCCGTCGCGCATGTGGTATTGCGCGGGAATGCGCAAGGCTCGGAGAAATTGGCGGCGGAAATTTGCGAGCACGTCAAAGCGCGGCTCGTATCGTACAAAGTTCCGCGGGAAGTGCGATTCTGCAGCGAGTTGCCGAAGACGGTGACAGGGAAAATCCAACGCTTCAAGCTGCGCGGCAACTAAGGTCGTGGTCATTTAGAATCCCGTGCCGAACGCAGGCCTTCCATCAGAGGGAGATTTGGAATTAACAGGAAACTCTTCTTGTCTTCTTCGGAAATGGGGCGGAACTTGGCCTTGCCCTGCAATTCCGGATAGTCTTTGCATAATTGCCTGAAGATTTCCGGGAGATGTTCCATGGCCATCTGCTGCCCGACCTGATTTAATTCGTTAAAGAGCGGAGCCATAGCCTCAGCGAAATGTTGTCCGGCAGGCGTCTGGTAAAACTGGATCAGTCCTTTGATGTCGTCCCCGGAGAAATATTTCGCGTACGCGCCTAGAGTACGGTCCGTGAATTCCTGCGTATCCAGCAGTGCCATCAGATCCTTGACGTAGGCGTCTGCAATCTTTTCACGATTCGGAGTGACCGGAAGAACTGCTTGCATCATAGGGCGCAATGAGTCGACCATCGCATCCGAGGTTTTAGCGGTCTGCTCTTTCAGGTGCATTACGTCAAAGAGGCGCAATATTTCTGCCTTCAATTGCGGATCAATGGGGGGCTGCGGCGTTGAGGGAGAAGCAGACTCCGTAGAAGTTCTCGGGCCTTCGTTGAGGGCGAAAATGACGTCAATAGTGGTGTCCACTTCAACGGGGTCCCCATTCAAAAGGGTCGGTTGATAGCGCCATTGCCTGACAGCATCGAGCGCGGCTTGCTGTAGGAGAGGATGGCCGGACATGATCTCAAGCTGCTTGATCGTGCCGTCCTTTGCGATAATGACGTGGAGCCTGACTGTACCTTGGATGCGAGTCTGTCTTGCGAGCGGAGGGTAGACAGGCTGGATCCGTTTAATGATTTTGGCTGCGTGCACGTTTCCCCCTGTTCGGATGTGCGGCGGCGCTTGCGCGTCCTGTGGAGAAGGTGCGGGTGTATTTTCTTGGGCCGGGACTGAGGGCAGAGTTTCCTGCGCGTTAGCAGGGAATACGAAGCACAGGAGCGAACACAGAAAAAGATAAGCTCGCATGCTATACCGCCTTGCGTTCTTCCTGGATTCTTCAGGAAGAGGCGCGAGAATAGACTTACATAGATAAGTTGTCAACGGCGGTTGTTGGCGCATTTTTCTTTGTCAAGCTGAATTGAGATAGGTGTCATAGGAAGACGCGATGGAGCGGACGTCGGCGAGGGTTTGGTCGCGGAGCACTTTGCCGTCTTCGAGAATTGTTTCGAGAGCATTGTTGGATGGGCTGGGGGCTCCTTCCACGACTTCGACGGTCGCGAATTCCTTGCCGTTTTGAATGAGGTTGAAGCGGCCGCCTTTGCTGGCTTTCGACGGATCAGTTTTCGGATTTTTGTAAACGTTGTGCCATTTGCCGTTGCGGTCGATGGCGGAACACTTCAACGCGAATTTCAGGGTGTCACGATTGATTTGCTGCAATAGCGCGCCGCCCATGCCGTAGCTCCAGATATCCTGGGACCAGCCTTTACGCGTGAGCTGCGCGGTGATGTTCTGGATGGTGTAGAAGTTGACGCCGTCGCCCTGGATGAAGCGCACACAGGGAACAGTGGTCTTCCAGCCTTTGCGGTTCACTTCGTAGCCGAATTTCTCGCTGACAATTTTGAAGAGTTCTTCGAGGACGCTGACGGCGTCTCCGGAATCCGGACGAATTACGAGCACGCCTTTGCGCTGGAGGACTTTGTCGTGCAGCGCGCCGCCCCAGAGATTGCGGACGGCGTTGTAGACGTCGTAGGAATCACTGACGCACGCGACGATTCCTTCAGGACAGTTGGCGAGGATGTTGGCGTAGGCGTCCAGTTCGTGCGCTTCGCCCCACGCGGTGATGGTGGAATGCTCGGAAGCGGGAATGCTGTAGGCCGCGCAGTCGAGAGGATTCTGCGCGGTGAGATCGGCGGAATAAAACTGATTCAGGAGCTGAATCGCGGCAAGCGTGTCTGTGCCGAAAAAATTCAAGAGATGCGCAGCGCCGCCGATGGCCGCGGACTCCTTGGAGGAGACACCGCGGAATCCGAAGTCGTGCAGCTTGAAGGGAAGAAGCGAAGGATCGCCGGTACGAACAAGCGCTTTGCCGATGACCTGCTTGATGGCGCGGGACAGAGTGGCGACGGTGATGGGATACCAGACTTGAACAAGAAGCGTTTCCGCCCAGTTGGTGAGCCAATAAAATTCGGGGTCGGTGTTTTCGATAGTGATAAGGGCGTTGTGAGTTCTGACGACGGTGCCTTCCTTGACGGCGCGAATGCGCAGCGGGAGGCGGCCGCCGTGCTTGGCATAGAGAGATTTGAAGCCCTCGTAATTGAAAGTTTTCGGGTGGCCGGAGAAGTGCGCGTGAGCGATGCGGCGAGCTTCTTCGATGTCGTCGAGCGTGAAGACCTGGCCGGCGAAGTTGGATTTGATGATGTACTGGAGCATGGCGAGCATGGTCTCTTCAAACATGCCGCCGCGCGATTCGAGGTAGGAATAGATGTGGCGCGTGTCCGGAGGGTATTGCCACCAGTGGGTGAGCTTGTAGGAGTCCGTGTTGAGGATGGGGTTCAGGCGCAGCGACTGCATGTGGCTCCTTGGGGTTGCTGGCACGGTCGAGGCAGTGGTCGAGTCTTGCCCATGACGAGGAGAATAGCAGAGCGGCGATTTGAACGTCTCCATGTCCCGACCAGGTCGGGATCTCCGCCCCGCAATCCCAATTGAGCTTCGATCTGGACATCCGAACGTCGAAGCGGAGGGGAAGGGACAGTGATAGCCGAATGGCGGGGAGTGGAAATGGAGACGTAGCGGCCAAAGGAAGGCGCTCCTTTCTCCGCGACGATGACTACGAAAACAGTATATCATGAAAGGTACTGGCTGTCAATGTTTATTTAATGTATAATTCGAATGATTACGGAAAGTGTTGAATGGATGCAGGCTGCCGAGATGCAGATGCAAGAATTGGATCCTTTACATCGCATGGACTGGAAACGGGCGCTTGCTCAAATAGGGTGGATAATGATCAAGAATAGTGCTTGACCCTGGAATGCGTTCCAGCCCTGACAGTTTCAACGTGGCACCGACTGCATCAAACAACCGACCTCTTCGCTCCGGTGAGCTTGCTCGCCGAGCCGGCGTCAGTCCCGACACGCTCCGTCATTACGAGCGGCGGGGGCTGTTGCCGCGCCCACAGAGGTCTGCTGCGGGCTATCGTCTTTATTCGCCCGAAGCGCTTGCACGTGTCCGGCTTATTCGTGGCGCGCTTTCCATCGGGTTTACGGTGAAAGAGCTTGGCACTATCCTGGCGGACCACGACCGCGGCGGCGCTCCCTGCCGTCGCGTTCGCTCACTGGCAGCCGACAAGCTCGCCGCCGTAGAACTCCAGTTGCGCACTCTGCGCCTCTGGCGACGCGAATTGCGGGCCGCGCTTGCCGATTGGGATCGCCGCCTTAGAAATACTCCCCGAGGGAAACGGGCCGGCCTGCTTGATGCATTCGTCGTTGCTCACCCGAAGAGTGCGGAGCGAGGCTCTCCCCTGCTGACTCCGAACCTGCGGAAGTCGAAAGTGTTACGAGAGGAACGCAAATGCGAAAAGTAAAGTTAATGCTGGCTGCCTTCGTGGGTGCCGTCCTGTTCACTGCTCCGGCCTTTTCCCGGCCGCGGCAGGACTCCCCGAAAGAGAAACCTAAAGAAGACACAATGAAGGATTGTCCGCTGCACGAGCAGCACATGGCGGCAAATAAATCCGCTGCGTCCGGAGGCTCGGACCAATCCGGATCTAACGCGACTCTAGAAAGCCGCGGGAACTCCGCCATGGGTTTTGAACAATCGAAGACCACCCACCATTTCCTGCTCAGGCCCGACGGAGGCATCATCCAGGTTCAGGCCAACGACCCGCACGATACTGGCAACCTCAGTCAAATTCGCAAGCACCTCCAACACATCGCCGCCGCCTTTTCCGCGGGCGACTTCCGGATTCCCAGGATGGTGCACGATACGATCCCGCCTGGCACAAGCACTATGAAGCGATTCCGGGGGAAAATCCAGTACGGATATAGAGAAACGCCGACGGGAGCATGCGTCGTGATCAAGACAGAGGACCCGTCCGCCCTTGATGCCATTCACGACTTCCTGCGGTATCAGATTCGCAAACACGAGACTGGGGACCCTGAAACGATAAGCTAGGGAACGCGCAAGAGCAGTTGTGGGACCCGCGGAAGAAAATCAAGAGCCGCAGGTGCAAGATCGGCACCTGAAACACGCGGCTAGAGGCTAGAGGCAGTTAGAGGATACCAGGGATACGCAACTGCCGCGGCGATCTGATTTGCATTGAAGAGTCAGTTTTGAGATTTGCTGTGCATCACGGCGATGCGCGACGTAATCGATCCATGTAGCTCAGCCCGCTCGTTGCCGGAACGGACAGTTAATGGCCATTGCATTGTCGGCATTTGGTCGAGTGGCGCGGGCAGCCTCAGTACGGTTAACCCGGACCCGTTTGATCGACCGCAAGCACCGGTGCCACGGGTCCCTCCGTATAGACGAGGACATGTAGTTCCTCTGGAGTCATCAAACGGGCGCGAAGTGTCCCCTGAGCAGCATCCCAGAACTCAATGGAGTCACCAAGAGGCACTACCAACACTTTACTTCCCGGGCTAAACGTGGCGCCCAGCACACCTGTGTCATCGGGTGGGCTAAAGGCCGGATATGCGTTGGTATTCAGCAAATGCAGGCCGGCGTCAAAAAACCCGACGATATCGCCCGTCGCAAACGGTGGTGCGTCGACGGCGGCAAACTGGCTGCCGTCCGGCGACACAGCCAGGTCGGTCCAAAAGAGGAAACCAAAACCTTCCGATTGAACCGCGTAAGTCGATGGGTCGATGGAAGAGACTTCACCGCTCGATGTGTTCAGCTGGGCGCTATACAGCCGAGATCCATCTGCAGAGGCTCTTATGACTTCCCCGCCGAAGTAGGGCAACTGAGTGAAGGTCGACGTTGAAGGTCGAGCACGAGCCCGGGGTTACCAGGCATAACGACCGTGTTGAACTTTGTGATGGCGATGGAGCCAGACACACTTGAATTACCCGAATAGGTAAGGACGGACGGTGCTGAAACGTTGCTCGGATCCAGCACGATAAGCTGTGGAGCCGACCCAGCCAACCCTGCAACGACCAGCTTCGAGCCATCCGGAGTCAATGCCATTGTATTGTAGGCGCCCATAGCCGCCGAAGGAAAGACCAGGGGAGATTGCCATTGCATGATTTTGGGATTCAGTACATCCACTTCGGTAGCCTTCAACGCATAGAGCAGGTTGCGATGGTTGTCATAGAGAAGTTGAAGGAGGCCAGAGGCCGGAAGGATGCTGAAAGAAGGGTAGTAAGTTGCAGCCGAAGCCAATGTTCCAGAACCGATGGAACTGGACACCACGATATCCGCAGATTCGCCTGGAGCTCCATTCGGAACTTGGATCCCGTCAGCCTGAAGGGTTCCAAGTCCAGCGTTGCCCAGCGAAATCACTTTTAATGCGGGCTGACCTCCGAGAGTTACCGACGGTGTTTCCCCTTGGCTCGCAGAAAAACCAAAGCCGAACAGGTAAGCCCCGGGATTTCCTGCCGGGGGTAACAGATTCGCGCTGAACCCGACAGGATCAACCCCGTAAGAAACCACGTTGAGACCGACAGTTGTATTTCCGGAGATATCAATACATTCGACATCTGCCGGTCCGGCTATAGAGGAGGCCGGAATATTAATCGCCGCTCCTCCATTAAGCAACGGCGCAGGTTGTCCCGCGACATATACACTCACGCCCGTGATCGGATCGAATAACTGCACTTGCTTAGGGGTGTTCAACGGCAAGGTCACGTTCAGGACTGGGCAATTGGGGCTAGGCATATCGCCATTTGCCGTAGCTGCCACAGCGCGTTGGGTCAGGTCCACCAGACGCAGACCACCGTCTATACCAACATAGGCCTGCCCCTTCGCATCGATCGTGAGAAGCCTTTCTAAATTGTCATCCGGGGCCGATCCTGAGACGTAACCTAGGGCGCTGTACGTGGTTGCGTCGATTTCCTCGATGGAGACGGGGAAACTATATTGGAGGAACAACTTCCGTCCGTCGGGGCTGAATTGGACGGCAGTTCTAGAAGTCTGGAATGCACCAGGAATCGGCGTCGTCGCAATCGCCGTTAGGGAGCGATCCAGGAATGTCACCTGAGTGGCGGAGGCCACAGCTATTTTAGTTCCATCCGCATTGATTGCGTAGCCCCGGACTCCGAATTCATCCTGCGGAGGATTGACTGTGGTCAGGGGAACAGTTGTCAGGCTGTCCGAGTCGGAACTGTAGAGATAGAACCGATCAGCGGCGAATACTGCCCATTTGTGGTCCCCACTGCGGGCAAGGCTATCGACTTCGAAGATCCCGGCGGTCTGATTCTGTGCGGGCGGCCCGAGTTGCGTGAACGCGCTGGCATTGGGATCCCATTCGTACAGATATTGACCAGCCTCCAGAATGTCACTTGAGTCGATTCCCTCTTCCTGACCAATGACCAAAACCTTCCCGTTTGCCATTACAACGACATTAGGAAAAAACAGGGTAAAAAAGGAGTTTCCAACGGCTC